>Ga0307992_1000269_pt1 | contig 33831 bp, 34 predicted proteins | sample EllFjometagen133_FD_203162 | JGI IMG/M metagenome (GOLD analysis project Ga0307992, IMG submission 203162) | Marine microbial communities from Ellis Fjord, Antarctic Ocean - #133 | ecosystem: Environmental > Aquatic > Marine > Unclassified | place: Southern Ocean | collected 2014-10-08
TGCCAGGCCGATAATCGCCTCATCCATGTCAAGGAAGGACATATGACCCCCGGAACAAGAGTCCAACCATGCTGAAATAACCTTTACCTTTGCCACTGTTAACCTCCTAGCTTAATACCAACTCTCGCCCCAGTTTTTGAGAAATGCCCATCAGTAATTCCTTATCCTGAAGTACGCCGTCACTAGGTTTTAACACCTGTTTTATTTCAAGTACACGACCATCTATATCAACGTATTCGCCCTCTCTCTCTGCCCATATCGGTGAGGGCAGTACCACATCGGCCATAGCGGTAACCGGTGAGTGATAGCTTGCCTGAACCACCAGAAAATCTATTCCCCTGAGCCAATTAAGCAGCCTCTCACCCGCTGTATCGTCGGAGAGCAGGAGATAGAGGCCCTTTGGCCTGTCCGGCTTGATGCCTTTGGCTAAGCCTAGCTCCCAGGCACCGCGGCTGTTGGCACCGGGTTTAAGCGAAATAACTCTTAAGCCGTTGCCAACCTGGTTTGCCGTGATACTGGCCAGGTTTAGAATAGTGGTAACCGAGCCGGAGCCACTATTTTGAAGCAGGTCATCTCCGTAGATGATAACCCCGCGTTTAGCCTGTGCGTACATCTCTGCCATCTGTTCCAGGTTCTCCTTCTCTATGCCGGTGGTTCTAGTGACTTCACCTATCTCACACTGGCTGAGAGATTCCTTAAACTCGGTGCTCACCTTTTCTGATTCAGCCAAGCCCTTATCGACAATGATCTTGGCCAGTCCGGTTAGCAAGGCGCTTTCACTGCCAACCCTAGGCCTTAACCAGAGGTCGGTCCAGAGAGGAAAGACATCTTTGGCTGAGTTTACCACTATTAGTTTGGCTTTACTCTGGCTGACGGCGCGGCGGGTGAGGGTACTGACTACAGGATTGGTTGTCTCCGGGTCGGCACCGATTACCAGAATACAATCTGCTTCCAGTATCTCCTCAATAGGGCACTCTATATCCAGTCCCTTCCCGTTGCCGGCAAACTTGCTGATACCCTCGCTGATTATGCGATAGCTAGCTCCATCCGGAGTATCAATCGAGTCACTGCCGATTACCTCTGAAACAAACCTGTTGAACAGGGAGAGTGTCTCACTGGGGAGCCTACTGGATGCCATACCGGAAAAGCTGTCTTTCGCCTCGTTTAGCCCCCTGCTGATTCTTTGCGTTGCACTATCCAGGCTGCATTCCTCAAGCTCGCATTTCTTACCCCGTACCAGCGGTGAAGTAATCCTGGGCAGGGTTTGTTCAAGCAGTTCGAAACGCCCTATTCGGCACAGGGTACTTCTCGAACCAGTCAAGCTGGGGGCATCGATCCTGACCAGGTTGTTATCTCGTATCAGTACATTTAGCTCGCAGCCTACCCCACAGCCAGGACAAATGGTCTTTAGCTGCTCGCAATCGTCGGTTATACCTTTGTAGAGGTTGATTTTATTGAAAATAGCGCCGGTAGGACAGGCTTGAACACAGATACCGCAGTTGAGACAGGATGATTCACCCAGTGATTGGTTCAAATCGGCTGATACCTCGGTCTTCCAGCCTCGCTGGCTGAAGTCCAGGGTATGAGCGGCCGCTATTTCGCTACAGGCTCGAATACACCGACCGCAGAGGATACAGCGGTTATGGTCGATTGCAATGTATTTGTTCAGTGAATCCACTGACAGAGATGGGAAAGTGTAGGGGTAGCGCACATGGTCCATCTGGTATCGATAGCCCAGCTGCTGCAACTCACAGTCCCCGCTCTTTTCACAGAACATACAGAAGTGGTTGTGCTCGGTGAAAATAAGCTCCAGTATCTGGCGACGGTATTTTTCCAGCTTCTCGGTATTGGTTTGCACTACCAGTCCGTCCCGGGCTGGATAGGTGCAGGAGGGAACTGGCCTCCTCTCCTTTTCAATTTCTACGACACACATTCGGCAGGCGCCGATGTCGCTTAGTCCGTCAAGGTGGCAGAGGGTAGGCACATCAATACCATTGGCCTGACAGACTTCAAGAACGGTGTTCCCTGCTTTCCCTTTAACCTGCTTACCATTGATTGTTAAGGTTATCTCATTCATTGCTTATCCTTCAACCTCCAAATCGCATCTAAGGCACCTTGATGCTTCTTCTATTGCCTCTTCCGGGCTATAAGTTAAGGTAACTTCTTTAAATGAAGAAGTCCTCTTGCTCATGGCGATTTCAGAAGCCTTGATCCTGGCCTTTTCCTTGGTCTCTTCCTCGCTGGGTGGCTCGGAAGAATAGGCAATCGGTTCGTATCCATTACGCTCTACCAGAGGGGTTAACTTTTCTCCCTTGAGGTACCTTCTTATCGAGCAGGCTGCTCTCTGGCCAGCGGAGATAGCTTCGATTACCGTCTGAGGACCGGTGGCAACATCTCCACCGGCAAACACTCCCTCTTTGCTGGTAGCCAGTGTTCGTTTATCAGTAGTTACTATCCCACCTCTTCCCGTTTTGATTTCGCCATCCTTGACGAAAGAAGTGTCTGGTCTCTGCCCGATAGCTTCGATTACCATATCTAAGTCTACCGAGTATTCGGAGCCTCCAATAGGATTGGGGGTCTTTCTCCCGCTGCGGTCAAATTCCCCCAGCTCCATGTGGATGCACTCAAGCCCGACTACTCTTCCATCTTCACCCAAGACCTTGGTTGGAGCGGTCAGGAAGTGGAACTGGACACCTTCTTCCTTGGCTGCTTCTATCTCTTCACCTACCGCCGGCATATCCTTCTCTTCACGGCGGTAGAATATGTGTACCTCTCCTGCGCCTTTTCTCAAGGAAACCCTGGCGGAGTCGATTGCCGAGTTACCACCGCCGATAACGGCTACCGTTTTGCCAACCTCTATTGGCCTGCCCAGATTGATCTCTCTTAAGAACTCGATAGCATCGTATACCCCGGACAGGTCTTCGCCGGGAACGCCTGCCTTGGTTCCTTGGTGAGCACCGGTGGCGATGAACACTGCTTTATAGCCATCGGCGAACAGTGCGTCAATGTCATTTACCGTTGTGTTCAACCTGATATCCACGCCGAGGTCTTCGATATCCTGAATTTCTTTTCTCAACATATCATTAGGCAGGCGGTACTCCGGGATAGCTACCGCCAGCATGCCTCCCGCCACGGGGAGAGCTTCAAAGACAGTAACATGGTATCCTTCCAGGGTAAGGTCCCAGGCTGCGGATAGCCCGGCTGGGCCAGCCCCGATGATAGCCACCCTTTCCGTCTTCTTCTCTTTTATCTTTGGGGTGTATTTGAACCCCTGGTTGTAAGCGTAGTCGGCAGCAAACCTCTTTAGGTCCCTGATGGCTATCGGTTCGTCAATCTGGCCGCGGTTGCACTTGAATTCACAGGGGTGATTACATACCCGGCCGCACACCACTGGCAGGGGGTTACGCTGTTTAATGAGACGGTAGGAATCGATAAATTTACCTTCTTTAATCAAACTAACGTAGCCGGGGATGTCCAGCTCAACGGGGCAGGTATGCTGGCAGGGAGAGCGGAACAGCCCTGAACAGACGGAGGCGGGGCACTTTTTATCGATAATATGAGCCTCATATTCTTCACGGAAGTGTCTTATTGTGGACAGAACCGGATTGGGACTGGTCTGTCCCAATCCGCACAGCGAGGTGGATGAGACCATCTCAGCCAGTTCTTCCAGAATATCCAGGTCTTCCAATTTTGCCTTGCCACGGCTGATCTTATCTAAAATTCCCAGCATCTCGGGAATCCCGGCCCGGCAGGGAGTACATTTACCGCAAGATTCATCCCTGGTAAACTCAAGGAAGAACTTGGCGACATCCACCATACAGCTGTCCTCATCCATTACCACAACGCCGCCGGAGCCCATAATCGCTCCCAAGGCGGCAACAGACTCATAATCAATCGGAGTGTTAAGGTGCCCGATGGGGATAACGCCGCCGGATGGCCCACCCAGCTGCACCGCTTTGAATTTCTTGCCGTCGGGTATGCCGCCGCCGATATCGAAAACCATCTCTCCTACCGATGTACCCAGAGGAACCTCAACCAGCCCGGTGTTGTTTATTTTTCCGACCAGACTAAAGGTCTTTGTTCCCTTGCTCTTCTCAGTACCGACATTAGCGAACCAGTCAGCTCCTTTCGATAAGATCTGAGGAACGATTGACCATGTCTCCACATTATTGATTGTGGTAGGCTTGCCGAAAAGGCCTCCCCCCACGTTTGCCGGGAAGGGTGGTCTCTGCCGTGGGTTTCCTCTTTTTCCCTCGATGGAACTCAGTAAGGCTGTTTCCTCGCCGCAGACGAAAGCACCGGCGCCGGGAAAGATATCCAAGAAAAAGCTGAAGCCGCTGCCCAGGATATTTTCTCCCAGCAGACCGTATCCTTCCGCTTGTGCGATGGCGTATTTCAGGGTCTTAATCGCCAGGGGGTATTCGGCGCGAACGTAGGCATATCCCTGGTGTACGTTACCGATAGCGTAGGATCCGATTGCCATCCCCTCAATTATTGAGTGAGGGTTACCCTCGAGAACCGAGCGGTTCATATAAGCGCCGGGGTCGCCTTCGTCCCCATTGCAGACGACAAACTTTTCATCTGACTGGGCGCTGCGGACAAAGCCCCACTTGGTGGCGGTGGGAAAACCGGCACCTCCCCGCCCTCGCAGTCCGGCTCTCTTAACCTCTTCGATAACATCATCCGGCTTCATCTGTGTCAAGACTTTTAGTAAAGCCTGGTAGCCGTCACGGGCAATGTATTCATCAATGCTCCAGGGGTCGATGAAGCCATTATTGTGTAGCACCCGTCTCTCTTGGTGCAGGTAGAAGGTAATATCACCGTAGGTAGGTATTGGCTTTCCATTTAGCGGGTCGTGGTAGAGAAGCCTTTCCACTATTTCTCCATTTAAGATATGCTTCTCGACAATTTCTCTAACGTCCTCAGCTTGCACCCTGGTATAGAGGGTGTCCCCAGGGTTAACCAAAACTATCGGCCCCATCTCGCACAGACCGTGGCATCCTGTTCCTAGCGTCTTGATAACCTTGACCCGAGCGTCCAGTCCCTTTTCCGTGGTGATATCTTCAAACGCCTTGGTTACCTCCTCCGAGCCGGACGCTATGCAGCCGCTCCCGTGGCAGATCCGGACACAGATTTCTGGTGCTGTCTTAATCCGGGTTGGGTCCTTGTCTTCACGCACACTGAAACGTGGTTCTACACTCGCTTTTAGCTTCCGTAGGTCCTCTATTGATGAGATTCTCTCCATGCTCTTATCTCCTATTCATATAGCTCTAGGGTATCATCTATCTTGCTTACCTTTACCTTGCCGTGGACATCACCCCCGACTGACATTACCGGAGATAGCCCACAGGCGCCCAGGCAGCGAATAGTCTCTAAGGAAAACCTGCCGTCTTCAGTAATGCCACCAGGCTCAAGTCCCCAGTCCTTCTTTAACACATCAAGAATCCTCTGCCCCCCCTTAACATAGCAGCTGGTACCCATACATACCTGGATAATGAATTTACCCTTGGGCACCAGGGAAAAGAAACCGTAGAAACTGATTACCCCGTATACTTCACTGATGGGGATCTTCAGGTCTCTGGAGATGGTCTTGATTATTGGTGCAGGTAGATAGCCGAACATTTCTTGTGCTTGCTGGAGTACCCGAATAAGGGCGCCAGCCTTGTCCTTGGTATTGCTGATTATCTCCTGGATGTCCCGGAAGATTTTTCCGGCACTGATGACAATACCTTCCCCCGCCACCGAACGCACCCCACTTGCAACTGCTTCCATATTTATGCCTCCTAACTGTGGTAATAATTAGCGGCTCGTTTGAACAGAACACATTTTCCCAGCGCGATGACACGGAAAAACCCACCACATTATATAACAAGAAAGGCGTATATTACAGTAAGTCATCCCTATGTTTATGTTTCACTTATGTATGTGGTGATGTATATTATAGCTATATTACCTGACTTAAGTTCTTTCCCTTTTTAGCCAAGGTTCACCTTCGCTTGATTGAATCCCTTACCGGCGAGCTTTATCTCGATTGGTTCCTCGTTGCCCCATCTCTTATAGACCCGGCACACCCGGCAGATGTCAGTATTGTGGCCTTTTTCACCGTCACAGTGGAGTTTGCAGTAGGTGCCTTCCATCTGCCAGCACGGCATACCCTGATGTTTGAAAGCCGGGCACTCGTTCCTGATCGCTTCCGGACAGCGCAACATCTCCCAACACGGGGTCTTATCTTCCCAGAAGCCTGTCGCTGCCTCCGACATGATATTACCTTTAACCTCGTCAATGGCCCTCTCTATCTCGGCGATATCCCCTAGCGTAGTAGTGCTCTTCAGTATCTCTTCTAACTGCTCTGCCAGCCCTGTCTTTGCTGGTGCCGCGGGTAGAGCCTTAGGCAATAGCTCTACCTCGTCATATTTGAAGCCGTAAACCTTGCCCTTTTTCTCACCGGAGGTTATCTTTGCCCATAGCGGATATACCCCATATTCATCGTACTCCTGCACCTCCATATCCACTATTTCTGCACTTTCACCTACTACCCCGGGTAGCGAATCGCATTTTCTGATTTTGACTGTGCCGCCTGTCTTCACTGCCCCTAACATCTTCTCTATGTGCTCCACCGCTTCCATCTTTGTCATCTCTGCAAGGCAGGTTTGGGGTAATACCTCTACCTCATCGTACCGGAAGCCGTAGATCTTACCCCTTCGCTCACCGGAGGTTACTTTGACCCACACCGGATACACGGTATATCTGTCGTACTCCTGGACTTGCAGGTCGATTATCTGTGCGTCTTGCCCAAGCACCTCTGGTATCGGGCCGCATTTCCTGATTTTGACCATGCCACCAACCTTCAGCGCTTTTTCTCCTCGTTTTTCCTCCGCGGTAGTGAGCCCACCCAGAATGTCTTCTAGCTGCTTTGCTACTTTCGTCTTCATCATTCCCTCCTCACCATATATTTTCTATTTATTCCTCTCTCAACTACCCCCATTCCTCACTTACATTTAACAACAGGATAGACCTTGTGCCATCCGCCTTAGCACCTATTTATCACCCTATCTTAACGCAGGCATTCGGGGTGTAGTCTAGGCATGATTGCCTAGGTATTTCGATATAGATGATTAACCTGGTATTCTCCACAGCCGTTACAGTTGAATATGTCGTGGAAACAACCTATACTTGTCAGGAAGGAAAGAAGCAATGGAAACCATCAGTATTCTGCTTGCTGAAGACCATGTAGTGGTACGGCAGGGAACCCGTCAACTCCTGGAGCGGGAACAGGATTTTGAGATTGTTGGTGAGGCGGGCGATGGTGAGGAGGCGGTTAGTCTGACTAGCCAGCTCAAGCCCGATGTAGTCATTATGGACATCTCAATGCCCAAACTCAGCGGCATCGAGGCTACCAAGCAGATTAAGGCGGCTCTGCCGGCAACCGTTGTGCTTATCCTTACCGGCTATGATTATGATGAGTATATTTTCAGTGTCCTGGAGGCCGGTGCCGCTGGTTATTTGCTGAAGAGTGTAAGCGGTGATGAATTGATTAATGCGGTACGGGCGGTCTACGCCGGGGAGCCGATGATCCACCCCAAGATCTTGAGCAAGATGATGGGGCGTTTCAAGACCCCGGTTGCCACCCCGGTGCTGACCACCTCCCCGCCACCCTTGAGTGAGCGCGAGATGGAGGTGCTCAAGGTAGCCACTAAGGGTATGAGCAATAAGGATATCGCCGCCACGCTCTTTATCAGTGAGCGTACGGTACAGGCCCATATGAGGAGCATCTTTAATAAGCTGGGGGTGAGTTCTCGCTCCGAAGCAATGATATATGGCCTGAAAAAAGGCTGGTTCAGCATCGAGGATGTCCCTTGAGGAGCCCGTATTTCCAGGCTGTGTTAATGAAGCTTGCAAAAAACCGCGCATTCTGGGTTATTGTCATAACCCTTGTCCTGGTTTGCCTGTTTCACTATGCTGAAGTGCTAGGTATGCCTGGCACAACTTACCCCAGCTTTCACTTCGGCTTGACCCGGCATACCTTTGATCGCATTCTATTCTTTATACCTATGATCTATGCTGCTTTCCTCTTCGGGCGAAGGGGGGCACTGATAACCTCCTTTGTTGCACTGGCAGCTATGCTGCCCAGGGCTATCCTTATCTCTCCTGTTGCGGCGGATGCTCTTCTCGAGACCGGGGGCGTCTTCGCCGTGGGTATGATAGCTTCCTGGGGGGCCTGGACACGAGTTGAGGAAAAGGAGAAGACCAGGGCGGCTTTGCTGAAGCTGCAGTCGGCACACGATATTCTGCAGCACTATATGCAGGCCGTGCGGAAGAGTGAAAAGCGCCAGAATATACTGAATACCATTGCTAATCTGCTGGGCGAGTCTCTGGAAACGAAGAGCATACTAAGAAAGGCAGTTCACATGATTTCGGAGTTGATGGAGGGTGAGATTGGTCTGATATTTTCCCTGGATGAGGAGTCCCAAAAGCTGCAACTGGTTGCCTCTGAAGGTGTCTCTGAAGAGTTTATCCGTGCTGTCGATGGGCAGCGGGTTGGCGAAGGCCTTTATGGGGAAGTAGCCAGGACCCACCAGCCTATGGTAGTGGACAGTGCCTCCGGCGTACCCTGGTTGAGTATGCCTGAGACCAGCAGTATGCAGATTGAAGCGCAGCTAATTGTGCCCATGATTATCAAGGATCGCATCAGGGGTGTGCTTTGTGTGGCGACGCGGCGGCCCAGGCAATTTTCCCTTGACAATATTGAACTGCTCACTGCTGTTGGTAGCCAGATAGCCACCACTGTGGAAAACGCTTTCCTGTTGGAGAAGGAGCGCCGTGACGCGCAGCAGCTGGCTGTCTCGGAGAGGAGCTGCCGCCAGATGTTTGAAAACGCCAGTGACGCTATTCTGGTTCATGACCTGGAGGGTAATATTACCGCTGCCAATGAGGCGGCGGCGAAACTCACTGGCTATAGTAGAGAAGAATTGGTAAAGATGAATGCGACCGTTTTGCTATCTGGTGAAACGATTAATATGGCCGGTGAGGTTAGGCATAAGCTGATGGAGAATTTACCTGTAGAGCAGCCCTACGAGCAGCACCTGCTTAGGAAGGACGGGTCGCAGGCGGTGCTGAAATTAACCACCAGCCTGGTTACTGAGAATGGAAAGCCCAGGGGCTTTCAGCATATAGCTAGAGACGTTACCAAGCAAAAGCAGGAGGAGGAAATGCTCGCCAAGACTATCGAGGGCTCTCCGCTTCCAACGTTTGCCATTAACCAGCAGCATAAAATCACTCACTGGAATAAGTCAATCGAGTCTCTCTCTGGTTTAAAGAAAGAGGAGGTAATCGGGACGGATAAGCAATGGGCAGTATTCTATGCTGAGAAGAGGCCGGTTATGGCGGACCTAATTGTGGATGGAGCCTCGGCAGGTGAAGTCGAGACATATTATGGGGACAAGGGAAGAAAATCTCCCTTGATTGAAGATACCTATGAGGCCGAAGACTTCTACCCGACCCTTGGTGGGGATGGCAGGTGGCTCCATTTTACAGCGAGCCCCATCAAGGATGACACTGGAAAAGTGGTGAGCGCGATAGAGACCCTGCGGGATGTAACCGAAGAGAGGAGAATGCAGGAGAGCCTGCGTTACTACCTCAGTCAGATTACTACAATTCAGGAGGAGGAACGCAAGCGTATTGGTCGTGAGCTTCATGATGATACCAGTCAGGTTCTCTATGCCCTTTCCCGCCAGGTGGACAACTTTTCACGTAATAATACGGAGCTGACACCAAGTAGTTCTGCCTTCCTGGTTGAGCTGCGCCAGCAGTTGAACAACATGTCGGATGGGATGCGTCGTTTTATCCACGAATTGCGTCCCCCTATGCTGGATGATTTGGGCCTGCTGGCGACGCTACGATGGCAGCTTGATAACTTCGAAAAACGGTCCGGTATGGAATCAAATCTGGTCGTCTCAGGTGTTGAACGGCGCTTTGCGACGGAGGTGGAACTAACAATCTTCCGCATTGTTCAGGAAGCTCTAAGAAATGTCGAGAAGCATGCCCGAGCTTCAAAGATAGAGATCGGTATCGAATTTGACGAAGGTAAGACGAAGGTCTCTGTCTATGACAACGGTGTAGGGTTTGATTCGGGAGAAAACCTGGCAGATCTGCCTCGCGCCGGCAAGCTTGGCTTGGTCGGAATGGAAGAGAGGGTTCACCTGCTGGATGGTAGAATGGAGATTGACTCTGAGCCGGGTAAGGGCACCAGGGTGATGATAGAAATACCGATGTAAATGTCGAGGAGTTACCTTACTCACTATCCGTTGATATCCACCTCCTGTAGATGCTACAATTCCAGATACAATTGCATTAGCTGCAGCGGGTGGGCCTATTAGAACTTGAGAAGAGCCACCAACTGGCTGGGACTGAATACTTTTAGTCAGAAAGGAGATGGGGGGTAAACTGGCCTCTTTAGTAGTGTTATGGAGATATTGAGCGACATATCGGTCAGCCTGGATACTGGGAATGTGCTGGAGCGGATGAATATACGTAAGAAGAGGGAGGATATGGAGAAGGGCGTCCAGGAATTAATTGAGCTTGTCCTTCCCATCGCCAGGCCTAAGGTTATCTATCAGGTCTCCTATGTTGATAATAAGGCTGAAGACTGGGTAGAGGTTGATGGGGTAAGGTTCACCAGCCGTGTTCTCCGGGATAACCTGGACAAAGTAGGCCGGGTTTTTCCGTTCGTGGCGACCTGCGGTAGGGAGTTGGATGAGATAGATATCCCGGCTGATGAGTTTATGAAGTGTTACTACCTGGATCAGATTAAGGAGATGGTACTGGAACTGGCGATGAGCTATCTTGAGGAGCACCTGACCAGGAAATACGAGCTGGGACAGATATCGGAAATGGAACCGGGCTCTCTGGAGTCCTGGCCGATAACCCAGCAGAAAGAGCTGTTTTCCATCTTTGGCAATGTGGAGGATGCCATTGGGGTAAGGCTGACCGATAAATGCTTAATGATTCCGGTAAAATCTGTTTCCGGGGTATACTTCCCCACTGAGATTAAGTTTGAGAGCTGTCAGCTATGCCAGAGGGAAAGATGCATTGGGAGAAAGGCACCCTATAATCCGGACCTAGCCAGGAAATACAGCGAAGAAGTAGCCGGATAGAAGGAGTTATCAACCGCCCGCAATACTGCACTTATGGAAGGGCGGGTAAGCCTTGTTTCTAATTGTGGAGTTCCATGGTGGGTTCTTATGGTTAAAATTGGCTCCCCGAGTAGGACTCGAACCTACAACCTAGCGGTTAACAGCCGCTCGCTCTACCGATTGAGCTATCGGGGAGTGCTGCCGTGGCTGCCGAGCCTGGATTCGAACCAGGGCTAAAGGATTCAAAGTCCTCCGTGCTACCGCTACACAACTCGGCAATAGGATTATTACATCAGGGGTTATTATATCACAAAGTCAGGCCTGCTTGCTTAATGCTGCTCGCCATTTTTATCCACATACCCACAGCGCTCCGCCGCTCTAAGGGCTTGCTTTTTGCCTTAAATCGGTTTGACAGGGGAAGTAGCCTAGGCTATAATAACTTAAGTTCTTGGCTTAATGCTAATGAAGGGGGGAAGCTAAATTGGAGGTCAATAATGATATGAAGTAGTTGATACAATTTGTGAGTATTGGCGTGTAATGAATGATACCCGCCTAAATCCCCTCCCATAGATTCCTCGTTACAGATCATCTGTACTTTTCCCCAGTTATTTCCCGTCTCCACTAATTAGTTCCCACTTTTTTCCTCCTCTGTTTTGTTCCTCCCATTTAGAGATTTCCTCGTGTATGTTTCGGCGGGTAATTATTAGCTAGTTTTACATATTTCTAACTTTAAGAAAGGAGAACTTCTATGATTAAGAATCGAAAATTAGGATTCAGGGTTTTAATGGTAGTGCTGGTGGCTTTGCTTATGTCGCTATCCATTGTTGGCTGTACCTCCCCGGCACCAGAACCCGCACCGACTCCAGAACCCACGCCGACCCCGGAGCCTGAACCGGCCAAGGGGACCCTGGTGTTTGCTGACCTGGGTTGGGATAGCGCCCAGGTACATAACCGCATCGCCGGCTTTATCCTTGAGAACGGTTACGGCTACCAGCCAGACTACATACCTGGTGAGACCATCCCACTGTTCCAGGGCCTCATCATGGGGGATATTGACATCGAGATGGAATGCTGGGTGGTAAATCAGCAGGAGGCATACGATAAAGCGATTGCCGATGGTACTATCGTTGACCTCGGTATATGTTTCCCGGATAGCTGGCAGGGCTGGCTGGTACCAACCTATGTTATCGAGGGAGATGCCGAGCGTGGTATCGAAGCGATGGCACCTGACCTGAAGTCAGTTGACGACTTGCCCGACTACTGGGAGCTCTTCCCCGATCCCGAGCAGCCCGGCAAGGGTATCTTCTACTCCTGTATCGCTGGTTGGGAGTGTGAGATAGTTAACGAAGCCAAGTTTGCTGCCTACGGGCTTGATGAGTATTATAACGTCTTCCTGCCCGGCTCGGGTGCCGCTCTCGCTGCCTCCCTGGCTGGTGCCTACGAGAAGGGCGAGCCGTGGTTCGGCTATTACTGGTCGCCGACCTGGGTGCTGGGTAAGTATGATATGACCCCGATTGGGGAGCCGGCCTATGACGAGGCGGTATGGGATGAGAACAACACCTGTGCTTGGCCCAATGTCGAGACACATATTCTGGTCAGTTCCGCATTGCCTGATACTGCCCCTGATGTGGTATCATTCCTGGAGAACTACGAGAGTACGGCGGCGCAAACCAATACCATCCTTGCCTACATGGAAGATAATGATGCTACTACCGATGAGGCTGCTATCTGGTTCCTCCAGGAGTATGAGTCGGTATGGACGGAATGGGTCTCAGGAGATATTGCAGGCAAGGTTACGGCAGAGTTGCCCTAAATAAGCATTACTCTTTAGCAATATAAGGGAGAGCTATTTTGGCTAACAATGCCACCTCGGGTAACGGTGAGATTACCGTTGCGGTCAGCGGGCTGTGGAAGGTTTTCGGACCTAACGCTGATGAGATAATCAATTCAGAGAGGCGCACCGCCACGAAGCAGTACCTGCTGGAGCAGACTAACTGTGTGATGGCGGTGCGCGATGCCTCGTTCGAGGTCCGCCGCGGCGAAATCTTCGTAATTATGGGTCTTTCCGGCAGTGGCAAGTCAACCCTGATACGCTGTTTGCTTCGCCTTATTGAACCTACCCTGGGCAAGATTATCATCAATGGTGAGGATATCTGTGGTTATGATGATGAGCAGCTTATGGAGCTGCGCCGCCACACCACTGGTATGGTTTTTCAGTACTTTGGCCTGTTTCCCCACCGTAACGTGCTGGACAACGTTGCCTATGGCTTGAAGGTAAGAGGTATGAGTAAGGAGGAGCGCTACGTCCGGGCACGGGAGGTGATTGATATGGTGGGGCTCAATGGGTGGGAGGATTACTACCCGGCAACTCTCAGTGGCGGCATGCAGCAGCGTGTCGGTATTGCCCGTGCCCTGGCGATTGACCCTGATATACTGCTTATGGATGAGCCGTTCAGTGGTTTGGACCCGTTGATTCGCCGTCAGATGCAGGACCAACTGATCGAGCTGCAGGCACAGGTGCAAAAAACAATCCTGTTCGTCACCCATGACCTTGATGAAGCCCTGAAACTGGGCAGCCATATCGCTATTATGAAGGACGGCGATATCATCCAGATCGGCACCCCGGAAGAGGTAATAGTATCCCCCGGGGATGCCTATGTACAGAAATTCGTCCAGGATGCTTCGGCAGCCAAGGTAGTAACTGCCAATTTCATAATGGAACAGCCTAATATTCTTCTCTACGAATGGGAAGGACCCAAGGCAGCGATGCATATGCTAATGACGGCTAAAATAACCCATGCCTTCCTGGTGGCTCGGGGCAACCGTTATTTAGGGTTGGTAACCCTGGAGCGCCTCGTTGAGCTATTCAGAAGCAAGGGAAGGTCCCTCAAGGAGGCGCTGCAAACGAATGTGCCCACCTGTACTCCGGATACGGTAATCGAGGACCTGCTACCGTTAGCTGTCTCTACAGAGTTCCCTATACCGGTTGTTGATGATAATGGCAAGTTACTTGGCGAGATACACAACAGCACCATTATACTCTCCCTGATTCAGGAAAAGGGGGCTGAAGAGGAAGAGGTTGTCATGAACGGGGAGACGGCAATAGAAGATAGGGGGTCAGGGCTCGATGTTTGAGTTCCCCTCGTTTCTTCACATTCCCCTTGCCGAAGTGGTTGATGTTGTTATTACTTGGCTTCTTGTCCATTGGGCAGGATTCTTTGATGTGGTCAGCAGTACTGTTCTGTATTCCCTGATGAATATTGAGCGTTTTTTTCTCTGGCTGCCCTGGTTTGTCGTCGTAGGGTTGGTCGGAGCGTTTGCCTGGTGGACGATACGGCGCTGGTGGGGTGTTGTGATATTGGCAGGGTTCCTGGTAGTGATTGGCAGCTTTGGCTACTGGGAAGAGACTATGATGACCCTTGCTATCATCGTTGTTTCGGTAATCATTTCCCTTAGTGTGGGTATTCCTGCCGGCATTGTAATGACGCGTAGTGACCGTGTTCAATCGGTTATCAAACCGGCACTGGATGCCATGCAGACCATGCCCAGCTTTGTCTATCTGATTCCGGCTCTAATGTTCTTCGGGCTGGGTAAGGTACCCGCTGTATTTGCCACTGTTATTTATGCTATGCCACCGGTTATCCGTCTTACCAACGTGGGTATCCGGCAGGTCTCGACGGATGTAGTGGAGGCAGCACGTGCCTTTGGCTCAAGCGGGCGGCAGGTGCTTTTCGAGGTTCAGTTGCCGCTGGCGATTCCCTCAATCATGGTGGGTATTAATCAAACCACCATGATGGCACTGGCGATGGTGGTCATTGCTTCCATGATTGGTGCCCGCGGTCTGGGGCTGGAGGTATTGAAGTCGATCAACCGTATTGAAGTTGGACGCGGTGTCGAGGCGGGTCTCTGTATCGTCCTGATGGCGATTATTATTGACCGCATCAGCTATGCCATTGCTGCCCGGCAGGATTACACTGTAAAAACCAAGTTTCAAAGCCGAAAAAAGGGCAACTGATAAAACTGACACCGGGGAGCTTAAGATTAGAGGGCAATCCGGTCAAATTTGAACTCGCAAAGACTTTTTATAGTGTCTTTGCCTATCTAATCAGCAATGACGGTTAAGACAAACGTCCATCCTTTATTCTCATTGCCTTCTAATGTGTGACTATTCTCTATAGTTACTATGCTGGTCCCTTTCTTGATGGCTTTGAAATTCCAAATCTCCTGGTCAGGAGTACCGCCTGGTGGAGCAATCACGAATTCGTGGTTGATTTGTTTTATCACTGCTTCATCACTAATTGACGCTGTCTCAGGCCATTTGAAAGCTGTTGAAGGGTTACAGCACAAACCGACTTTGAATGAATCACCGGTAGGGACCTGGACTTCTTTTATAATCTCGCCTTGCTCATAAAAGTCATCACACGAAGCCCGTAAGGATATACCATCATCTGCTGAGCAACCGGAAAAAAGGAGAGAGATAGTACTAATAGCACATACCAAAATCACTCTCAGTTTCATGTCTTCCCCTCTTTCGGGTTTCTTTATTTTAGTGTAGTTTAGGTCCAGCACTACCCAGTCGTGCCCTGGTTTTCTAGTTTCAATGATACCTTCGGTACCGTTAAGGCGTAGACTGATGGTGTTCACTTGGTAAGGAAGGTAGCGAGCTTCAGTCCTGCTGGCTGCCATACATTCGCTGGCAGGTGAGTTTCCGCAATGTTTTGGTCTTCAGTGGACACTATGGTGCCGAAGGTCGGACTCGAACCGACACGAGGATCACTCCCCAACAGTTTTTGAGACTGCCGCGTCTACCTCTTCCGCCACTCCGGCACAAGCGGAAGACGAGATTCGAACTCGCGACCCTCTCCTTGGCAAGGAGATACGCTACCGCTGAGCCACTTCCGTCTACTGCTTGCTGGTGCCGAGGCTCAGAATCGAACTGAGGACACGCGGATTTTCAATCCGCTGCTCTACCAACTGAGCTACCTCGGCACAAGGGTTATTGTAACCGTTAGGGACGGAAAATTCAACTTTCTTGCTATTGACAAGGTGTCAAAAGAGAGCTAGACTCTAGTCTGACAAGCGAAATAACCCTGGTTATATAGGACTAGTGAAAGGAGTCTAGATGTACAAAAAGATATTGGTGCCGCTGGATGGTTCAGAGCTTGCCGAGCATGTTCTCGACCACGTTAAGGCGGTAGCTAAAGGGTGCCATGACTCCCAGGTAATCCTGCTGCAGGTAATCGAGCCTCTTCTTATATCCTTTAAGGCCGATATTACCGTAGCCAACAACTACCGTGAGGCAGAGGATAAGTTCGAGGCCTCTATCAAAGATTACCTTTCCCGGGTGGCTGAAACTTTGAAGCAGAGTGGCATAGCTGTTGAGACTGCGATAACCAACATAACCCATGGCTCAGCGGCCGGTGAGATACTGAACTACGCTACGGAGAATGGCGTTGACCTGATCGTTATGAGTACCCACGGCAAGTCAGGGTCATCCCGCTGGCACTTCGGTAGCGTTTCTGATAGGGTGGCTAGCCATTCCGCTATTCCCGTGCTTATAGTTGCGCCGAGCGGTTTTCGGACTGGCTGAGGCGACCAGATATGGGCTTGCCTGCGTCCGGTATCGAGCCGCTGTTGAAGAATAGGCTTTCAGGATGTTTCCTGGGTTTGCTGAGTTTATCCTTAGGCCTTCCTTTTCCAGCTTCTTCGGGTACTTGACAGCAGTCAGGTGGGAGTCTAGTATAGACTGATACCGTACTGGTAGAGTACCCCTGAGTTAATGCAGGTTATTTTTGATATAGGGAGGTCTTAAATGGGCTCATCAGAAGAGAAGCAGAATAAGATGGGACTGGTGTGTTATGCTGGCTTCTGGGTAACCGGAATAATTTTCCTCATTACCGAGAAGAAGAACAAGTTGATCCGTTTCCATGCCATGCAGGCGCTAGTTACCTTCGGCATCCTCCAGATTATCTGGGGTGTCGCAAGCAGCTTTGGTAATCCCCTGGTTTGGGGGCTTGGTTTGGGATGGGGCTTGTTTTCACCACTGTTGATTGCCGGCTTTGTTGTTTTCGGGATTTTCTTCACCATTTGGTGGATACTGTGGGCAGTCTTGATGTACCGGACTTATCACGGCAGGATGTACCGGGTGCCCTTGTTTGGCAACCTGGCCGAGAAGTGTCTGGCTAAACTGGATGCCGGAAAGTAATATCCGACGGCACTTATTCCCCCAGCGTCAGTGTTATGGACTTGACGAAATTCGTCTGATTTACTATACTTGGGTTTGTGATGATTACCAGCCATCGACCGGACTGGCGGTGAGCTTAGAAAAGTAAACAGGGATAAATATCTTTAGTCGCTTGGATCTGTTATGACCGAGACGGCAGAAAATACAGGACTTCTGTTTTTTTAATGCCTTCTCCGTTAGAGAGCGGAGAGGGCATTTCTTATTTTGGCTCAAGGAGAGAGTGGCTATGCCAAAGCTTGGATTTATCGGAGCGGGGACGGTGGGAACCACCCTGGCACTCAAGTTAAACAGCAGGGGCTATCCGGTAGTAGCTGTAGCCAGCCGGAGTCAAGCTTCAGCCGGAGCCTTGGCGGAAAGGGTCAAGGGGTGCTCGGCGGTAAGCAGTAGTCAAGATGTGGCTGATGCTGCTGAGCTTGTTTTCATTACCACCCCCGATGATGCTATAGCCTCCGTGGCAACCCAGGTAAACTGGCACCGTGGACAGGGGGTGGTCCACTGCTGTGGCGCTGAGTCAACTGATATTCTGGCACCGGCCAAAAAATCGGGTGCCCGTACCGGTGCCTTTCATCCCCTGCAGACCTTTGCCAGTGTGGAGAAGGCTCTCGAGAATATCCCCGGTTCCACCGTCGCTATTGAGGCTGAACCGCCCTTACTGGAAACACTCAAGGATATCGCTACTGCTCTTGATGGTCAGTGGATTGAGCTAAAGGCAGATGATCGTGTAGTCTATCATGCCTCGGCAGTGGTTGCCTGTAACTACCTGGTGACCCTGGAGAAGTTGGCTACTGACCTATGGCAGACTTTTAATGTCCCACGGCAGCAGGCTATCCAGGCGCTACTGCCGTTGATACGGGGCACCATTCGTAATATTGAGACCGTCGGCATCCCCGATTGCCTCACCGGGCCAATCGCCCGGGGTGATATCAGCACGGTCAAGAAGCACCTTGATGCGCTTGAGAAAACAGCCCCCGATCTGCTTTTTACTTACCGGGAACTGGGTTTAAAGACCATTCCGGTTGCTCTGGATAAGGGGAAGATAGATGAGCAGCGGGCTAAGGAACTGGAGGTGGTGCTGACTGGTTCGATGGATAAGTTAAGGAAGTGATGGGAGGAAGATAAAATGAGAAAAATGCTGAAGAGTAAGATCCACCGGGCCCGGGTTACCCAACTCAATATTGATTATGAAGGCAGCATTACCATTGATAAGAAGTTGATGCAGTCGGCTGATATCCTTCCCTACGAGCAGGTGGAGGTTTTAGACATCAATAACGGCGCTCGTTTTACCACCTATACTATCGAGGGGGAGGAAAGCGGCGAAATCTGCTTAAATGGCGCTGCCGCAAGGCTGTCGGCTAAGGGGGACACCATTATCATCCTTGCCTATTGTTATCTTGGTGATGATGAGGCACTTAACCTTATGCCCACTATGGTCCATGTTGATTCGCAAAATGACATTATTGAAAGTAAACAGGTGGTTTCGCCTTTCCTTTTCTAAGGGCAGACGTAATCCTCTGGGTAAAAAAAGAGAAAGGAGAGGCGAAACAATGAGGATTTCCATTAACGAAATAAAGGATATGAAGCAGAAGGGTGAGAAAATCACTATGCTGACTGCCTATGACTATATTACGGCTGGCATAATCGATGAGGTGGGAGTACCACTCACTCTGGTTGGGGATAGTCTGGGGATGGTAGTCCTGGGTTATCCGTCGACTATACCGGTAACGATAGATGAGATGTTGCATCATACCAAGGCTGTGGTCAGGGGCACCGGACGAACGATAGTGATTGGTGATATGCCGTTTATGACCTATTCTAATATTTCAGATGCCCAGCGTAACGCCGCCCGTTTCATTCAGGAGGCCGGCGCCCAGACGGTCAAGCTTGAGGGAGGTGTGAATATGGCGGAGACGGTAAGGAGCATTGTTAGTTGTGGGATACCGGTGATGGGGCACATTGGGCTTACCCCTCAGTCAATCAATCAACTGGGCGGCTTCAAGGTGCAGGGGAAGAGCGATGAGGCTGCCGCCAGGTTGCTTGAGGATGCCCGTGCCCTGGAGCAGGCGGGAGCCTTTGCTGTTGTTCTGGAGACGGTACCCGCTCCGCTGGCGGCACTGATTACTCGTACCATCAGTATTCCTACCATTGGCATCGGGGCTGGCGCCGGCTGTGATGGACAGGTCCAGGTTATCAGCGATATTCTAGGATTGTTTACCGATTTTGTGCCCAAGCATGCCAAGCAGTATGCCAGGTTAGCCGAGGCGAGCCGGGCTGCCATTACCGAATATGTTAGAGAGGTGAAGGATGGTACCTTCCCCACCGAGCAGCAGAGCTTCTCGATGGACGAGAGTATACTGGACAGATTGACCAAATAGCTTCCTGCTCCCAGGGAAGTGGGAAGGGGCTTTGCTTTCTTATATCCTGGGGGGTGAGGTATATATTAGATATGACTTCGGTAAAGGTCGTCGAAAAAATAGCTGAGATGAGGGGCTTGAGGCGAGGGCTTGCCGAACCAGTTGGTTTTGTGCCCACGATGGGCTATCTCCACGAGGGTCATCTCTCTCTGGTGAGGGGGGCTAGGGCGGAAAGTCACTCGGTGGTGGCTAGCATATTTGTTAACCCGACGCAGTTTGGTCCGCGGGAAGATTTTGCCAACTACCCTCGTGATATCGAGCGCGATCTGGATTTGCTGGCAAAAGAGGCGGCTGATGTTGTCTTTGTGCCCTCCGCCGTTGAGATGTATCCCGAGCGGTTTGATGTCTATGTGGATGGCGGCAAAGTAACCGAGCGTCTGGAGGGTGACTGCCGTCCTGGTCACTTCAGAGGGGTTACTACCGTGGTTGCCAAGCTGTTTAATATCGTCCGTCCGACCAGGGCCTATTTCGGACAGAAAGATGCCCAGCAGACGGTGGTGATTAAGAAGATGGTGGCTGACCTTAATATGGACCTGGAAGTCGTTACTCTGCCTACGGTGCGGGAACCGGACGGGCTGGCGATGAGTAGCCGTAATACCTACCTTAGCCCCGCCGAGCGCCGGGCGGCATTAATTCTATATCAGGCGCTCCATCTGGTGCAGAGGCTCTGGTTGAAGGGAGAAAAGGATGCCGGATGCCTGCGGCGGGAGATGATAGCGCTGATTCAGAGAGAGCCGTTAGCCAGTATTGATTATATCTCTGTAGCCGATGCCGGGACCTTGGAGGAACTGGATGAAATTAAGCCGCCGGCTTTAGTCTCACTGGCGGTGAGAATCGGAAGGACTAGACTTATCGATAATATCGTGCTATAATTTCTTTTTCAGACGTGTTCTACGGCTTCTTGTAGGCCTTAGACCATACTTAAAAGGGGCAAAGTTTATCTTTGCCCCTTTTTGTTTCCGGCGAAAGCGGGGTTGTGTTGCAGGGCTCATTGAGATAAGGACAGGGCTTGTTTCTTGAGGATAGCATCACCAACACCTACACCCAGTAGTTCGGCAATTACTTCACACTTGGCCTTAAGTAGGAAAAAGATGTTCCCCTCTTCTTCACTCAAAGACTCGAAGTTCCCTTGCCCCTTGGCAATGATAGTATCGGCGGCATGATAGAGCTTAAGCATATGGGTAGAGCACTGAGCAAGAATGGTGGCTGGAGCATCGGAGCCGCTGGATATAAGATTGGCCACCCTATCCATTCCAATATATCTCGCATCAGTCATGGTGGCATCGTTTATGATTGGACTCTCCCTGACCACAAAGTCAATGCGAATGTCCTTAATCTGCTTGATTTCCTCAATAAGTATCCTATCAAATACAATCTCACCGGCATTGTCTCCCAGGTACAGGATACGTTGGGAGTCATTAATACTGCTATAGAACTTATCGTAATCATTAATGCTCAGCCCGGCAGCTAGTGCAGAGGCAATGATGGAGTTGATGTCAGCATACTTGGAAGTGGGCCCTAGGTCGATAGAGTTGCCGCCGATTGCCAGCTTGCTGGCGGTAAGCAGGGGGTCATCGGAATTAGCCACCGTCTCTTTCAGACGGGGATAGAGAGCGAGAGCTTTTTCATTGGCTCTTCGCTTTTCCTCGCGGTATGGATCGTGGCTACCAGTGGTCTGGCAGGCGATACGGTAGACCTGCTGAGCGATCTCCGGTGGAGTAACGTCGAGCGGTAATTCCGGTATCAGGCTGGATACTGCATTCAGCACCTGACGGTGGACATTTATGTCATCAGTGGTTACCCTGGCAACCCCCAGGGCCTGCCTTAAGAAGCAAGGTATACAATCCAGATAGGTCTTCAAGAACATCCCCCATTCGTTTTAGAGTCAAAGGAGCACCTCACTCCATAGCAAGGATTTCTTCTAAAGAAGATAGGAAAATATCATTCTCCTCCGGGGTACCGATGGATACCCTGATGAACTGGGAGGGGAACTGATTTGAGGGGTCAAACACTAACACTCCCCGCTCTTTGAGTTTTCTGGCTGCGTTTGCTTGACTGGTGCGCATGAGGAGGAAGTTAGTGCTGCTGGGGTAGACCTCTACCCCCATCGCGGATGCTTTCCGGCTTACCCTTTCCCTCTCCTCGCTGACCAGTGCAACATTGTTTGTCATATATTCAATATCCTTCAGGGCGGCTACGGTGGCGTAGACGCTTGGTGTCGTCGGTCTGAGGGCGACCTCCAAGCTGGAGAGGTCCTTCTGCACGGCTTCTCCGGCGATCATATAACCTACCTTTAGCCCGGCTAAACCGAAGGCCTTGCTCATGGTTCGGGTGACGATAAGGTTGGTACAGTCCTTCACCATATCGATAACGCTGAAATCGGCGAATTCACAGTAGCTTTCATCTACCAGTAGCACGCCGCTTGAGCTCTCACAGAGCCTCCTAGTTGAACTCCTATCCAGAAGAAGCCTTCCCGTCGGGTTATTGGGGCTATCTATTACCACTAGGGCGGCGCTCCTTGCCTCATCAATAAGAGGCTCCAGGGGCAAGCTGAAGGAGGGCATTGTTAGTCTAACCTTCAACACCTTCGTCCCCAGCGATTCTGCGACCCGGGTAATAATGAAGAAGGTGGGGTCTATGATGACGATTTTCCCTCTTCTTGAGAAGAGATGAAGGAGCTGGCCGAGCAGTATCTCGACCCCGGAGGTGACAAAGACTGACTCCTCGGCTGCACCACAGTAGTTGGAGAGCGCCCTTTTTAGCTCACCTATTTCCTTTATCGTGGCGTAGTGGTTTATCCCTTGCAGGCCTTTCCTGGCGGCTTCAATCACGTTGGCCGGGGGAGGATATGGAAGTTCATTTCGGTTTAATTCAATAATCTCGCTCACCCGGAGCCACCTCTAAGCGACCTTCATTATTACTTCTTCATTATAGTGGGTTACTATTTTCATGTAGCCTTTTAGCTTTCTATCTACTTCGGCATCATTAGTATCAACCCTCAAGCAGGTCACCCTGTTTATCTTGTCTCTGGTGGCTACTACGAAGATGTCCTCTTTCTCAACAAGCTTGAGTACGGCAGGGGAGAATTCCTGATTCCCCCTGCCGAAGATAAAGGCGTTACCACCGATAGGCGAGATGATGATTTTTGCTTTGGGGTAGCGCTTGAGCAGATCCAGGATCATTTTTTCGTTCAGGTTCTCCGCCACCAGTTTGTTATTGTAGACAGCATCCACGCCGAGTAGTGTTTTCTTGATATCGAGCCCTTCCGCTATCGCGGCGGTGGTTGTGCCAGCCCCGATCAGGTACAGCGTATCTCCTATCATGCCTTCAATGATGTAGCGTGCGATTTCCGCCTGATTTTCCTGGGATGATTCACTGGGGATAGTAGCCTCCTTCCCCGACTGCACCAGCCCCATTACTTCGGGGACTTTCAGGTAGCCATAAAGCTTACTCTCCAGCCTCCCTTCACGGTAGGCCTCTTCGTTGATATCCAGGACCTCTTTTTCCGAGATGCTGGTATTATCATCGATAAAGGCATCAACAATCTCAGCCGCCGCTATGGCATTAACTGCAAATACGGAACCGAACATCTTTACCCCTGACGGGACCCCAATGACCGGAGTCTTCAGCCCCACGGTATCATAGATGTCCCGGGCGGTGCCATCACCACCGACAAACACCAGTAAGTCGACTTTCTCGCTCATCTCCAGGCCAATTCTCCTCGTGTCGTCAGCCGATGTTGTTTCACCGGGTAGTGAAGACACCGTGGCAAAGTTGATGCCGACATCTCTGGCAACGTCCCCCCCCATCTTACCAGGGGCCGCCAGAAGAAATAGCTCATCCTCATGTTTGAGGTGGGACAGGAATACTTTTGTCCTGGCCGGGGTTACCGGCTCTGCACCTAACTCGATAGCCTTACGGTACATTCTGCCGTCTGTCCCCTTCAGCCCGACGCTGCCCCCCATCCCCGCTACCGGGTTCACTATCAGGCCTATCTTTTTCACAGTATTTGCCTATTTCTCCTCTCTGTCGGCCCACTTTCCCGGCTGCTTTATAACCTGGGCCCTATCGGGCAGTTTCCGCATATAGAATTTCTTTCCTTGATATTCCAGCTCTACCAGGGCATCATTCTTGATTAGCCTTTCTATCACTGCCCAATCGTCCCCCGTCTTCTCCAGAAATGCTATCACGGCTTCTTCTCTCATAGGGTGTACTGAAGTAATGCCAAGCAAGTCATTTTTAACGTTACCGGTGGAGGCAAAGGCGTTCCCTTCGTAGCCGATCAGATACTCGACGCCGCTTAATCTCTCCGAGAAGACTTGGTATGCCATATTTATCGCTGACTCAGCAGCAGCCTTTATCTCTTTTCTTGCTGGTGGTCTGGTTGGGATAGCCAGGTAGGCCTTGTCCGGCTTCAGCTTTACCAGGAAATTAGCTATTTTCTCCAGTTCTTCACTGTTATCATTGAAACCTTGGACAAGCATAGTCTCGGTAGTCAACTCACCCTTAAAGGTGCTGGCGAAATCACGCATACCACCCAGGATCGCTTCGAGCTCCAGGGATTTATGGGGTCGGATAATCCGGCGCCAGACCTCTTCGCTTACGGCATCGATTTTTAGTGAGACCCAATCGGCTTTTTCCAGGTCCTCCCTGACGTCTTCACGCCAGATGAGGGAGGCATTGGTAATAACGGCAATCTTGGTGGCGAGTGGCTTTAACAGTCCAATCTCTTCGCCCAAGTTAGTATCTAGGGTAGGTTCACCATCGGGGACAAAGGTCAGATATTCTACCGTCTCCCCGTTCTCTTTGACCTTTCTCACCTGTTCTGTTACTGCCCGGGCAACCTCTCCCGCTTGGTAGAAGGTGGCTCTATCGACCTGCATATTGATGGTATTACCGAGCTGACAGTAGACGCAGGCATAGGTACATATCTTGGGCGGGATATTATTGATACCCAAGCTACGTCCTAATCGCCGGGATGGGACTGGGCCATAGCTAATAGAATTCATTGTCCCTCTCCTTTCGTGCCTCGTCTCAGAAAAATATCAAGGCTCTTGACCTCCCCTACTCCCTTTAGAGAAGAGACCATTCCCAACAGGGTATTGGTAATGAACTCCTTGGGAAAGGTACTAAGTGGTGTAGGAACGTTATTGATATAGAGGGAGGCCCTCTCTAGCTGGGGTATTATCATACCTTTTTCCAGGAGGTCGGCTAGACCTTTAATATCCTCCAAGGAGAACTGTCTTACTTTGCTCTCCAGCGGTTCATCACTGGCGATGGCGATAAGCTTCTTGATATCGTTCAAGGTAGGGCCGAACTCCCTGCGGTGCACCTCTATCTTGGGGGTATCGCCTTGCTTAAAACCTTCGGTAATAATGAGGTCACAGTCTTCACCCAGCAGGCGGGCTAGCTCACCGGGTGTAATTTCTTCCCTGACCGGCTTGACTAGCACAACCTTGCCCGGGGAACTGAGGATAGTGGAGTGGCTTCCTGCCCTAATGTGACGCCAGCTGTCCTTACCCGGTTCATCAAGGTTAATGTCCCGGTAGGTGTGCTTGATGGTAGCTACCTGATAGCCCCTTCCGGTCAGCTCAGCGAGCAACTTCTCAATAAGGGTCGTCTTGCCCGATTTCGATCTGCCGACGACGGAAACTATGGGAGGCATTTTTCATATTCTCCTTAATGTTAATGCTTGCGGTAGGCTCTTTTCCAGGGCTCTTTCTGGAAAGCCAGGTAGTCCTTGGCCGCTTTTTTCAGGGTATCTGCGGCAAGAAGGGCACAGTGTTGGTTGCCTTCCGGCAGCCCGCCCAAGGCACCCAGGATATCCTGCTGGCTGACCCTGAGGACTTCACTTATGGTTTTCCCCTTGACCAACTCGGTGACTATGCTCCCCGTCGAGATAGTGGCGGCACAGCCGTCAGTTGCAAAGCTGGCAGCGATAACTACGCCGCCGCTTATCTTGAGCCATATCTCCATGGTATCGCCGCATGGTCCGGTAATTCTGCCGAATGCGTCGGCATCCTTCATATCCCCCAGATTTCTCGGGTGCAGGGCATGGTCGACCACTTCACCGCTGTATGCCTCTCTCATCTTCGCCTCAATGAGGTCTTCATATTCCTGGTGTCCTGAAATCATCTCGTTTAGCCCCCGGATTTCTCTGTTGTCGGCAGCGATAGTGCTCTGGTAAGGGCTTGAGCCATGCTGCTGAAGGCATCCGAGCTGTAGCGTTCTATGTTCCCCTCGTCGCATAACTTGGCTAGCTCCGGGTCGATGGGTAACACTCCCAGTAGTGGTGCACCGGCCGCTTGTGCCATCTCCTTCCCCTTCCCTTTACCAAAAAGCTCAATCTTCTTGTCTATCTCGGGTACATACAGATAGCTCATATTCTCAATTACCCCCAGGATGGGCTTGTCCATCTTCTTGGCCATACTGACCGCTTTCTTGACTATCATATTGGTCAGGTCCTGGGGAGTGGAAACAATGATTATCCCCGATACCGGCAGGGTTTGCATTACGGTCAGGGGGGCATCAGCGGTCCCCGGTGGCAGGTCGACAATTAGGTAATCGAGACTACCCCAGACCACCTCCTCCCAGAACTGGGTAATCGCCTTGGAGATGAGGGGGCCACGCCAGATAACGGCATCCTCCTCCTGGGGCAGCAGAAGATTAAAGGATATCATCTCGATGCCGGACCGGGAGAGTACCGGCATAATCCCGGTATTACTGCCCCCGGGCCGCTCGTTGATACCCAGCATTTTGGGGATACTGGGTCCGGTGATATCCGCATCCAGAATACCTACTTCGTAACCCTGCCGTCTGAGGGCTATCGCGGTAAGGCTGGCTACCAGAGATTTGCCTACCCCGCCCTTACCGCTCATCACGGTGATAACGGATTTGATTTGATTTAGCTCTGCCGGCTTAACCTCGACAAATTCTACCTGTACGCTATCGGCTTCGCTCAGTCCCCCGACAGCTTCCTTTACCTTATTCCTGAGCCAGTCCTGAGCCGTTTCGCCTAAGGCTGATGAAGCCAGGGTAATACTGACCTTGCCGTCCGAGACCGCTACCTGCCGCACCAGGTTCAGCATTACCAGGCTGCGCTTAACGCCTGGAACCAGCACCTCATTCAGGCTTTCTCTTACCTGTTCCTCAGTTACCATCGTAGTCTCCTGCCATTATTTTTAGCTTACATAATGTTTTGCCTGGGAAATCCCCCACAACTAATGGTCGCAGACATCCTCACCTGTTTTTAGGGTGCCAGCCAAGTAGCTTAGTACGGCCTTCTCCGGGTCGCTCTCCAGTACGTTAATAACAACCTTGATGCGGCTCTGAATGAACAGGTTCTGTGCACGGGAGCCCATACCACCGGCGATAACGACGGAAACACCCTCCTCAGCCAGCCATCTGGGCAGAAAGCCGGGCTCGTGTCCCGGTGAGGAGACCAGCTCCTTGTTCACAATCTCTCTTTTCTCTTCATTAACATCGATCAACGCAAACTGATCGCAGTGGCCGAAATGCTGGGACAGCATGCCACTACTTATCGGTACCGCATACCTCATGTATTAATTCCCCCTCTGTCTATCTTCTTAGTCCCTTTTCAGGGCTGGTATCTGGTAATAGATTGCCATAGCCTTTCTATCTCGCGGCTGACCCGGTTCCGGGAGTACTCCACTACCGGAATTCCCTTAATCAGTGCCTTGGTTACTGAGGTATCGAAGGGAATTTGCGCAACTACCTCTATCCCCTGGCTCTGGCAGTAGTCTTCGATTTGGCGGCTGTTATCTTGGTTTATATCGCACTTATTTATACAAACTATAACAGGAACGGCAAAGTGGTGGCAAACGCTGATAACCCGCTTAAGGTCGTGTATTCCGGATAGGGTTGGCTCGGTGACAATCACTGCCAGGCTCACCCCGGATAGGGAGGAGATGACCGGGCAGCCGGTGCCTGGTGGCCCGTCGCTGATAATGTAATCAAGCCCCCCTTCTTCGGCGATTTGTTTTGCCTTCTGTCGGACTATGGCCACCAACTTGCCCGAGTTCTCTTGGGCCACCCCCAGTCTGGCGTGAACCAGAGGGCCATAGCGTGTTTCCGAGATAAACCAGTGCCCGGAGAGACTCTGCTGCATTGTGATGGCATCCATCGGGCAGATATTATAGCAGAATCGACAGCCTTCACAGGAGACCGGGTCAACCTTAAATTCGTCGCTTATCGCCTCGAAGCGGCAGACTTCTCGGCAGAGCCCGCACCCGGTGCATTTATCTTCTGTGATAACCGCCTTTTCTCCGCTCCAGAACTCCTGCTTCTGCTGGGAAGTTGGTTTAAGGAGCAGATAAAGGTCAGCTGCATCCACATCACAGTCAACCATGACCTTACTTTTAGCCAGGCTGGCCAGAGAAGCGACTACACTTGTTTTACCGGTCCCTCCTTTACCGCTTAAGATGGTGATCTCTTTCACTACCAGCCTCCTTTCCGGCTGTTTTTGCCACCTACTATCTGCTCAATTTTATTGAACAGCTCGAGGAAATCTTCCCGCCAGCGGGGTATTCCCTCCGCTAGAGTAATCCCGCGAGAGTATAACCGGGCAATCTTAATATCCAGTGGGATTCGCATTAGTATTGGGATAGTCTCCTTAAGGCAATACTCCTCAACCTTACCGTCACCAATACCATCTCGGTTGATGATGACGCCACATGAAATACCTAGTTTTTTCACCAAGTCTACTGCCAGGGCAAGGTCGTTAAGGCCAAAGCTGGTCGGTTCGGTTACCAGCAGGCAGAAGTCGCTGTCCTTCACAGCGGCGACTACCGGGCAGGAGGTTCCCGGTGGAGCATCAATGATGTTCAGTTCCTCTTGTCCAAGGTGCTTTTTCACCTCATTAATGATGCGGGGCGCTGCCACCTCACCGATTGAGAGCTTACCGTGGACGAATTCTATTTCCCCTGATCGGCCGGACTCGATAACTCCTATCCCTCTCCCCTCCTCGGCGATAGCACCTTCGGGACAGAGATAGCTGCATGCGCCGCATCCGTGGCAGAGTTCCGGGAAGATAAGTACCCGCTTTTCGATCACGGCAATGGCGTTGTAGACGCAGACCTCGGCACACCTGCCGCAGTAGTTACACTTTTCCTCATCCACCTTAGGGATAGGGATGAATACTACCTGATCATAATCCAGGGAAGGCTTCAGCAAAATATGGGCATTGGGTTCCTCGACATCACAGTCAAGGAGCTTAACCCGTCTTTCCTTGCTTAACGACAAGGCGAGACTGGTCGCCACTAGGGTCTTCCCGGTCCCGCCCTTGCCGCTGGCGATAGATATTATCATCCTATTCCCTCATCATCCGCGCTCCGCATTGCGGGCAGTTGATATTGTAACATGGGGTTCCCCTCTGGTGAGTGGCCTTCGCCCCGCAGGTGGGGCAGACGCAGTTCCCGACGGGGCCAGCGCCGGGGCGTGTCCCCCCCATCCTGCCGGCACCCTGCCCTCCCCGGCCAATACCTCTTCCTGTCCCTGGGCCAACTCCCCCGGGCGGTCCAGTCCTATCTCCTTTGGGCACAACCATACCTCCAGTAAGTAATCCAGATTGTTTTGTCACCCTGACAGCAGCCTACCCTTTCTCTTCCAGCTCTTCAATGGAGCGCTGGATGCCAGATAGCTGTTCTGAGAGCGTCTTTAGTTGCTCTTTCAATGCTTTCAGTTCTTCCCCCGGGCTTATTGACTGGGGGGCTGGAGCCTCACCTTGAACGGCGCCTCCCATCCCCATTCCTTTGCCCATGCCTCGGCCCATTCCCATTCCTCTCCCCAGGCCGGACCCGGTTGCTGCGCCCATGCCGAAGTGGGCTTCTACGGTTGGCTGAGTGGTGTTCTGAAGCTGGCCGGACTTGTAAGCGCCGATGGCGTCCTTGACCTTACCGCTTGCACCGGTGATTATCGCAATCCCGGCTGCCGACAGTACCTGGTGGGCATTGGGGCCGCAGTTACCAGTAAGCACCGCGCTTACCCCTTTACCGGCAATCACCTGGCCGCTGGCGATACCAGCGCCGCCGGAGGCCATGGCACTGGAGTTCTCGACCGCCTCGAACTGCATCGTGTCCGGGTCAACGATAATGAAATAGGGACACCGGCCGAAGCGAGGTTCGACTTCGGCATCAAGACTCGGTGCGGTGGCTGATACGGCAATCTTCATGTTTATTTCTCCTTTATCTCAAGTTCGCGTATTCTGGCTTCAATTTGTTCCAGTTGCCCCTTCGCAATTTGGGCTTGGTTTCTCAGGAAATCAAGCTCTTGGGCGGGCATCATTGACTCCCCATAGAAAGGGGAGGATACCCCCACACCACTATAATGGGGATATCCATATCTTGTCCTAGGGTAAGCTCCATATCCACGAGGAGCGCTGCTTATTCCCCAAGGGCTACAGAATCCCCTGCCGCCACCTGTCATTGGCCCCATTCCTCTAGGGCCTGTGCCATTAAGTCCTGGCATAATGTCACCTCCTGTGTTAAAATTCCAAACTTTGCTCTTAAACTATAATCTGGCTGGTCTATTTCTCCACGGACTCAAGCTGGCAAATGCTGGCTTCTATCTGCTCGAGTTGGCCACTTAGCATATCAGCCTGGTCCTTCAGAAAACCGAACTCCTCTTCCCTGATATAGTGTTTACCATCATAGGTAGGGGTATAAGTATCTTCATTCTATCCCGGCTCTTCCGAGCTGTCCACCCTTTCCTCGCCACCCCTTGCCCGATTGATGCGGCTGGATGGGTATAATATTCGGTGTGTCGCAGGTGGGGCATAGCTGGGGGGGGTTGGTTACCATATCCTGAAAAGGAACGTCCCACTGGTGACCGTTGATACAGTAGAAGTGGCGTACTGCCATCTCAAAAGTGCCGCCCTCAATGCGTATCGCCTTCCCGTTAAGTAGGGCATCGGCCAACTTGGTACGGGCTGCTCCCAGCACCCGGTGAAAAGTAGGTCGTGAGACGTTCATTCTCCGGGCACACTCCGTCTGCTCCAACCCTTCTAGGTCCCTGAGCCGTATCGCCTCCGCTTCCTCTACAGAGAGGCATACTTCCTCAAGGCTACGGTACGGTTTTCCTACCGGCTTAAAGAAGGTCACCTCAGGTATCGAGGCTACACAGCGACACTTTGGCATCCTGCCCACAGCTATCTTTATCCCCTTGCTGTATTTAACCTATGTCCATAATAAGCTTTATATGAACTTATGTTCACTATTATAGTATCACGCTATATTAATAGTGTCAAGAAAGTGCTAAAATATTCTGGCTTAAAGGAACATTAAGGAAAGAGGCATAACCATGACAATTAGGGAAAACGTCAAGCTAATCTTAAGTGAGCTGCCGGAGGGGGTTGAACTGGTGGTTGCGGCTAAGACAAGACGACCGGAGGAAGTTCTTGAGGCAATCGAGGCGGGGGTAGATATTATCGGTGAAAACTACCTCCAGGAGACGGAGTCGGCCTATCGGGTAATTGGCAGGAAGGCAAAGTGGCATTTCATCGGCTACCTGCAGAAGAATAAGGTGGGAAAGGCGGTTAGGCTATTCGATATGATAGAGACCGTTGATTCTCTGGAGATAGCCGGGGAGATTGATAAGAGGTGTGCTCTGATCGGTAAGGCTATGCCGGTGCTGATTGAGATAAACAGCGGCCGGGAAAGCCAGAAAACAGGTGTCTTTCCGGAAGATGTGGATGAGATGGTCAAAGAGATTTCAAACTACCAAAACCTGAAGGTAGCGGGGCTGATGACGATGGGGCCGATGTGGGGAGACCCGGAAGACTCCAGACCCTATTTTCGGGAAACGAAGAGGCTCTTTGATAGAATTAAGAGCCTTAGCTTGCCCGGCGTTGAGATGCGCTACCTTTCTATGGGAATGACCAATTCCTATCGGGTTGCTATTGAGGAAGGGGCTAATATCGTCAGGATAGGCACTAAGGTATTCGGTGAACGGAGCCGGCAATAGTTGTTTACTTAATTATCGTCAGTTTTAGATGGTGTTTTGATTGACATAAATTAGACGCTTGGGGGGAAAAATGATTTGCATGAACACCAATGATGTTACCGTGACTCAGGTTAGGGAGACGGAGTACCGGGGGGAATCTTTTCCGGTTAAGAATGTCTGGGTGAGGTGGTTGACTCACAAGGATCTGGGTGGTGAGGAATACCAGCATAACCACGCCCTGCGGCACTTCACCATCGGCCCGAATGGTGAAATTCCGATGCACAACCATAAGTTCACGCAGATAATGTATTTAGTAAGCGGGCAGGCTATCTGCTGCTCTACAACTAAGGATGGGAAAATAGAGGAAAGGGAGATTGGCCCCGGCGATTTCGCCTATACCTACTCCTTTGAACCTCACGCCATCAAGAACTCCAGTGAATCCGAGCCGGTAGTCTTTCTCTGCTGCATTGATTGTGTTGATGATAAACAGAACTGCTTTTCCCCAGTCTGACCATTACCGGCGAAAGTTATCTTGAGCGGTTGGCGGTGTTGTTAACCGGTTCGGGTGGTGATTAAAGGGGCAGCGACTCGAGGCTCTTAACGATGTCGTTTAGGTCATCAAACGGCGTGCAGGTGACGTGCCTCTCCCTGAAGTGGGCCAGCAGGTCGCCGGTGGCGAAAATGTGATAGGATTGCTGCGCTGGGATGGCATCGGAAATACCATTACCGGCGTAGATGATACGGTAACCCCTTTCCTGAAACAATCTTAGGTGGGTCTCTTTGAAGTTGTTTTCTAGCTGGTTGCCTTCCGGTCCCAGGTAGCGGGCCTCAATACTATTGGAACCGAACCGGGTTCTGGCGGCGAACACCTCGATATTGTCTACCCCGATATCTTGAAGGATTGCCTGGATATAGAAGTCCAGCCCATTTGAGACGATGGCAAACTCTAAGCCCTTCCGGTGACAGTAGGTCAGCAGGTTATGAAACCCGGGCCGTAACTCTGCCTTCTCCCTGATCAGCTTGAGCAGGGTCTCTTTATCGGCTTTAACTGTAGCAAAGGCCAGGGTATTAAAGCGGCCGACCGATATCTTACCCTCCTTGTACTCTTGAAACATCTGCCTCCAGTTCTTATTACCAAAGGCATCCAGTATCAGAAAGCTGATATCTTCTCGGGTAATGGTACCGTCGAAATCGCATTGAAGGAGCGTCTTCATGGTGGCACTACTCATTCCTGGTATCTAACCTTGAATTTTGAACCGGCTATTTGGGTGAGACGGACTGAGGTTAGGTAAAGCCTCAATTTCACATTCCCCCCGCCTCAGTTTCGGGCTCAATTTTGTGTAGATTGTCCCGGCTTTCGATATGGTCGATAAATAGCGTCCCGTCTAAGTGGTCAATCTCATGCTCCAGAGCCTGGGCGAGCAGACCGCCTGCTCTAATCCTGAATGCCTTACCTTGCTGGTCCCGGCCCTTCACCGTAACCGATACCGAGCGCTTTATCTCACCGCCATAGCCCGGTACGCTCAGGCAGGCTTCGCTAACCTCACGTTCCCCACTACGTTTGACAATTTCAGGGTTGATGATAGCGATGGGTTCCTCGTCCGGCATCTGGACTACTATCACCCGCAGCGATACTCCAATCTGGGGCGCCGCTAGTCCCACGCCGTCTGAGTGGTGCATCGTCTCCACCATATCGCTAATCAGGCGATGAACCGATTTATCTATAGAGGATACTCTACTGGCTTTCCGCCTTAGCACTGAATCGTTAGGGAGGCGGTGCATTACCCGAACTGACATGGTGCTGTGACTACTCCTTTTCTATACTAACTGTGACATCCGGGAACAAAGCCTAGCTACCAAGACTAATGTTAGCAAATTTCGCCTGTTCCTGTCCATTGCTTAAGCGGGAAGGCAGGCCCTGTTTGCTCGCCGCAGTGAATTATGCTAATATCTTGGTAAGAATGACAGGATACTTATCGGGGTGTAGCGCAGCCAGGTAGCGCACCTGAATGGGGTTCAGGTGGTCGGAGGTTCGAATCCTCTCACCCCGACCATTCTTTCAGGCACAAAATCGCCCCGAAAAACG
>Ga0307992_1000272_pt1 | contig 33607 bp, 22 predicted proteins | sample EllFjometagen133_FD_203162 | JGI IMG/M metagenome (GOLD analysis project Ga0307992, IMG submission 203162) | Marine microbial communities from Ellis Fjord, Antarctic Ocean - #133 | ecosystem: Environmental > Aquatic > Marine > Unclassified | place: Southern Ocean | collected 2014-10-08
AAGAATTACTTCGTTTCCAGTTATTAGATCTACTGCTACACATTGATATGGAATTTGAAACTCATCAAAATTTTCGATTTGTTCAAATTGATACGTAAAATTAGAAAGTAGCATAGATATTTTCTGTCCATGAATCAATCCACTTGGTACAGTAATATTACCTTTTGATAATCCAAATACAAACTGATACTTACCATCGTCTTTTTTCTGAAAATATGATTGTAGACTCCTCTCTGGCATATCCGTAAATATATCCAGCCAATCAAGATTTTGGACAAGTTGTTCGATATCGTGTCCTTTATATCCCAAGGCGTATAGACCCCCTGCAATTCCGCCCATACTTGTTCCTGCAATATAGTCTATTGGAATATTAAGGGAATCAATAACTTGTAAAATTCCTATATGTGCAAATCCTAATGCACCGCCGCCTGATAGTACTAGACCAATTTTTGGTCTGTCATCAACATCATTGTCAGCAAATGAAAATGAAATGAGAAGAAATAAGAAAAATGACAATATTTTTAGACGCTTCATGCTTAATTTTGAAAAATTATATAATCAAAATTAAAGAATTAATTTGATGATGTTTAATATAAATAAAAAACCCTTGTATGATTAAAAATACAAGGGTTTACTATCGTAGCGGAGGAGGGATTTGAACCCCCGACACGCGGATTATGATTCCGCTGCTCTAACCAACTGAGCTACTCCGCCATACGTTTAAAAAGCGGCGCAAAATTAACGGGATTCTATCCTAAAAACAAATCAAAATCATATATGATTGCCAGGCATTGTGTTTCATTGTTGTTAAAAATATGATATGTCAATTGTTTTGTAAATATGTCAGAGTTTATCATAAATCATAACTAATTTTTAGCATGAGTATATGTTTTTTTGTATCCGATTTACACGGAAAAATAGAGCGATATAATAAACTATTTTCTAATATATTGGCCGAAGAGCCTGAAGCAGTGTTTTTAGGTGGTGATTTACTGCCTTCAGGCTTGTTTGTCTTAACTCATAATGAAACAGTAGTTGATGATTTTATCAATGATTTCTTAATAGTTGAATTTCTCAAATTAAAGAAAAAGATGGATGACAAATATCCACGCGTATTTGTAATACTCGGCAACGACGATGGTAAAATAAATGAAAAAGACTTTATTGATGTTCAGCAATTAGGTATTTGGGAATATATTCATAATAAAAAAATTAAATTTGATGATTTTGATATCTATGGCTATAGTTATATACCACCAACACCTTTCCAATTAAAAGATTGGGAGAAATATGATGTATCACGTTTTGTTGACCCAGGTTGCATTTTACCAGAGGATGGTTGGCATTCAGTTGGCGTTTCAAAACATGAGCTAATATACTCCACCATTGAAAAAGATATAAATAAATTAGTTGGAGATAATGATTTAACTAATACAATATTTTTATTTCACACACCACCCTACAAAACAAAATTAGACCGAGCTGCCCTTGATGGCAAAATGGTTGATCATGTACCTTTGGATGTACATGTTGGGAGTATCGCTGTAAAGCGATTTATAGAATCGAGAAATCCGACAATTACATTACATGGTCACGTTCATGAATCAGCAAGGATAACCAGATGCTGGAAAGACAAAATCGACAACACACATTTATTCACTGCTGCACATGACGGGCCAGAGCTATCTTTAATCAGATTCGACAGATATCATCCTGAAGAGAGCACACGAGAATTAATATAATTATTTTTTACTTTTTATATTAGTCCCAAACTCTAAAGGTCTGGCAGCATCAGTAACAGCACCAATTTTTACAGCATAGCTTGTTTTGTTTTTAATATCTTCATCAGTAATAATGTGAACATCTAAAAGGCCATCAGTTTCATATCCGGTACGCAAAAAATTCATCTGACCTAAACTAAGGCTCCAACCATCAAGCCAGACTTCTAAGTCTTTACGTTGTGCTTTAGTTCCGTCAAAATGAATTAATACATCAATATCACTTGCGGGACCTGCTGTAGCATTTTTTGTACTTCCAAATAGGTAAAATCCTTTTACTCCAAATCTATCAGAATCTATTTGGCGAGCAAGACCTTCAATATTTCTCTGTCTCCATCTCCAATGGACCTCTGATTTCGTATTAGTTAATAGTATGTCTCTTGCTTCAGATTCAAGCTCAAGTTCTTGCGAGTCTTTTGTTAATATACCAACAGCCTTATTTTTCTCAGCATTCATCAATATTTGCATTATTTGACCGTTGGTAGTTGCTGCAACATCTATTACTCTTACAACATCTTTAATGTGTTTAAAGTCGGGTAGCATTTTAAGAAAAATATTCTCAGAATTTTCCAGTAAATCTTCATTAAATATTATGCCACGTTCATCGGGATATAAAGGTAGATATCTAATGTTTGCTTCAACTAGATCCTGGAAAAAATGTGTACCAAATGATAAGTCAGGTACATAATCTTTCTGTTGTCTGGCTATCTCTATCAGGACAGAAGTATTATTAATATCAGAATATGTAACATTGACTCCAAGTTTTATATCCCCGCGGCTACCCCAGCGACCAGGACCCATTAGGATAAATTGCCGTTTAGGTAGCATTTTATTTAATCTTCCAATTGCTCTGCCAACTGATATTAGGTGTTCATATTCTGCTATCTCACTATATTTTTCAGGACTTACATATACAATATGAGAAATATTAGACACAATTCCATTGGATATATACTTATTGGCAGAAAAGATAATTTTTTCGGTTGGAATATCGTCAGGTATTACAGCTGGCTGACTTTCTAAACCCATACTTTGGGTTCTACATTGTAATAAATAAAAATCCTTACCATCATGTGCAAATTCAATATCAATTGGATTTTCAAAATTGTTTCTTAAATTTAGAATTAGCTCATGAATTTGTTTAACAAACGATGTACGAGTTATTAATCCTTCAAAAGTTACAACAAAATTATCTTTTGCATAATCAGTACCTAATGCTCTAGGATGTTGAATATGGTTCTCTTTAAGTATAGATATAATATTATTTATGTACGGATAATCCTTACCATGTTCTTTTATTAATTGATCGAATTCTAAGGTTTCAAAAGATGATGTTTTAAGATTAATGACATCAATATATTTAGGAGAATAACGTACAATTTCCTGTATTGTAACATTTACGCGGAGATTAGGTTCTCCGGGCGCCATTAAAATAGGATAGTCATCACTAATCCTGTCAACTGCTCTAGTTCCTAAACCGGGTACTATACGGACAAGGCCGTCCTCCAGTTTAATCCTGTTCGACCAACGAAATTCGTTATTACTTAGGGCTACACCAGCAAAAGCCGGCAGAAAATAATCACCAACTTTTTTCCCAACAACAGCTTGAATCAAAATACCCATTTCTTCATGGTAATCTAACAAACCCTGTTCTCTTCGGTATTCAATTGGATCAGGACCAAAAGTAGAAGCATAAACTTCAGCTATTGCATCCATTAAGTCAATGAGACGTTCCTTTTTAGAGCCTTGATTTGCAATAAATAAACTTTTATACTTACCAGCAAAAGCTGCTCCCAGTCTATCTTCCAATAAACTTGAGCTTCGAACAATTAATGGTACTTTTCCGAAATCGTCTATCGCTAAAGATAATCCCTTAACAATCTCCGGAGGGAATGGAGAATTTTTAAAAACGTGGACAACATATGGATACTCTTGTCTTACCTGTCCAATATCTTTGTATTTTTGTTCAATAACATCTTCTAAGTTGTTATATCTCATAAAATTTAAAATGCTATCAGATGTAATGTACCAAGTCTTAGGGATTTTAATACCTTTTAAAAGGTCATTGTCTTTAGCAGTCTTCTTAACAATTTGTTCCGCAAGAAATAAACCTGAGCTCTTTCCACCTAATTTTCCATGACTTCCTACAGGAAATATTATTGCATTAAGTAAATTATTGAAGTCATCTACCTCAATAAATTTTTTTGCGATAGAAATAAAACCCGGTTGATCGCTCAATATTCGCCTTATTAGGGCAACCATAAAACTAATCTCCCTTGGAGATGATAGCTCGAGTCCTTGCGGTACTAAATGATGAAATCGTTCAATAGAGTTACTAATATCCGAAAGAGAAGAACCACTATCTTCGAGAGTATTAATTAAAAACCCGGAACGGTCTTCTTTAATCCATTTTTGCATGCTATTAAGTACTTCTTTCTGACTCAAATTTATTGCTGCAATATTGAATATTTCATAACTTAGACTTAATATATCACTTGTAGGACTTTTTTGATATGGCTGATTAGCCTCTTTTAATAATCCACCGTCTTTGGCATAAATTGGGTTTACGCGTTGAAGTAGTTCTTCCGCTTTTTTAATTCCACTCCAACATAAAAAATTCAACATCTTTCTCGATATTCTAATTAGCAGTTTTGGATCAGTTCTTTTTAATAAATCTAATATTACATTCCATTCACTTTTTCTTTCATCAATCGGTTCTTTTTGATCAGCGAATACATTTTTGAGGCGTTTATGTAATAAAAACAACCCAAATTGTTCAGATATGGTTTTTAATAATTTTCTCTCTTCTTTTAGGAAAGGTCCTTCATCTAATACAGGTCTTTCTTCGGTATAGTAAACATTTATATTTCCAACTATCTCATCTTGAAGAATAATATCATTTTTCAGAACCCAATCTGTCGAAATAAAATTGTTAGATTTGTGTTCTGAATCTCGAAATATGATTTTTACTACGCATATTTCAGGAAATTGCCAACCTTGAGGAATTGCATTTACCAGACCAATGCAAATTTCATCTACATCTGTGGTTATGTCACTTAATAGTTCTTGAACCTCATAAAGGCAACTTAATTCTTTTGCCCTTTCTTTGAGATCAATAATGATATTATCTACGGATTTATTTTTTTTCATTTTTATTTTTTTCTTTATATATTAATCCTTTGCTATTTCGGCCATCTGCTTTAATGATTAATGGAGAGTCGAGCTTAACATGTTTAACAAAAGTAGTTTCTTGTTCCACTGATTGTTTACTTAACCATTCCCAATCTATTTTCAATTTACTATAAAATGGAATTGAAAAATAACTCACATTAAAACTTGTTAAATTATGAAAAAAATGTGAACCCTGACTAAGTTCAACATTCATATTTTCCAACATAGCCTCAACAATAGCGCGGGCTCCCGAAACTTGTCCCCAATTAACAGGTATACCTAGCCATGGGTCAGAACTGCCCCATCTGCCATATCCTATCAATAAATAAGAATGATTATCTGTAACTAATTTTTTATTAATGATTTCAAGTTCCATGGCCATTGTTTGCGTGTCTTTAGGATTGAATTTTTCTGGTATTATAAAAACAATATCTTTTATTGAGTCTATTATACCATTTCCTAAAACATTCTCCGATGCCACCAAAACATTATCTGAATCAAAATCATCCGGTTTAACATCAATTTTATCTGTAGAAACAACCATCGGTCTACTTTGAAGGAATCCAAAACGGTTTATAAAGGTTCCATCATTAGCTTTAGTTAAAGTCATAGCAAATTCAATTTCTACTGGAGCATCTAATGCTTTTTCACATAATTCTAGAAGATGAATAATTAAATCATTTAAGGGTATATTCTCAAATACAAGTAACGGGGCAAAAGTCAACGCCCTGGGCCCCTTTCCTCCGGTACCAATTATTAATCTCCCAGAATTTGAATCAACAGTTGAGACTAAATGCTTTAGCGATCCATCAAATTCTGCCTCTGATAAATCTCCTTTCAACATATACTCAGTTTCCATTATTGGATTATACGAAGGCGGTTTCCCCATATTTATTGCCCAAAAATCTAATTGAGTATTTTTTAACATATCGCCAACCGATCCGAAGGGGGGATTAACTTTCGGGTATTCAGGGGAATATGCCCATGAAATACCTCCATCTACAATGGTTTTACCCAGTCCCAGTGCCAGATTAACCACTCCTTCTTCAGGTTTTGCTCTTCCCATTGGATAAAAATTATAGGAACGGGCTACACCGGACAGTTCTGGATAAAATCTATCCGAATGCCTATCGCCCACGACCTCTTGTATTATGACAGCCATTTTTTCATCTTTAATGGAGTGTCTTGTGGCATTCATGTAATCTTTTGCAGCCTTGAAATATGTTGATGAATAAACATACTTAATAGCTTCAACTAATTTATTAAAACGTGTATCAGTATCTGGTTGATTATTCGGAGTCATTTTTGTTCCGTATATGCCCGCGAATGGTTCAAACATTGCATCTTCTAACATACTTGAGGAGCGCACCGCTAAAGGAACATGAACTTCACTAATAAGGGCTCTTAGATCGCCCAAAACATCAAAGGGGAGTGCGGCTTGTTGAAAAGCGTGACTAATTCGATCATCCTCTGCATCTGAATACGCAATATCATACAGATCATTGGATTTCATGAACTTATCAAATACATCTGTCCGCAATACTGTTAGGGTGGGAACATTAACATCAATTTGGGAGAATTTTTTTTTATCAAATTCTTTAGAATTTAATATTTTATCAATCAGAACCAGACTCTGCGTTTTCCCTCCAATCGATCCTGTACCGATATATGATATTCTATTGTCAGAACTAAAAAAATTACGGTCAAATTGACTGTGTTCTTCCTGAATCATTATAATTATTTCTTGATACTAAAAACTTCCTATTTTATAAACTCCGTTATTTTTTTAATTTGTTAAAACCAGAATTAAATATTATACCCAGCCTCTATCTTTGCACGCCTGCGCCACTCTATCAACTGATATAACATAAGCAGCATCTCGCATGTTTAAATTATTCGATTTAGAGAAATCATGTACAGCAATGAATGCTGCTGTCATTTTTATATCTAATTTCCCGAGAACTTCATCTTTTGCCCAGAAATAATTCATATTACTCTGAACTTGTTCAAAATAACTGCAGGTTACTCCTCCTGCGTTTGCTAAGAAATCAGGGATAATAAATATACCTTTGTCATTTAAAACCTTATCGGCTTCTGGGGTGGTTGGACCATTTGCTCCCTCTGCAATAATTTTAACTTGATCACTAATTTTATTAACATTTTTACCGGTTATTTGATTCTCTAATGCAGCCGGAACTAAAATGTCAACGTCTTGTTCTATCCATGCATCTCCCGGAAGTCTTTCAAATCCTAGTTCTTTAGCTTTGGTTTTGTTAATACCACCAAACGAATCTGTAATTGCAAGAAGTTCTTTTAAGTTTATTCCATCTTCTTTCTTGTAAGAATAACTAGTATGATCTTCTTGGTCCCAGCATGAAACGCATTTCACTGTCCCGCCCATTTGCTGATATAACTCTATTGCATATTGGGAAACATTTCCAAAACCCTGAAAACTTGCTGTTGTTTTCTCGGGGTTGATGTTTAATACCTTTAGAGCTTCGCGAACAGTAATCATTACTCCATATCCTGTTGCTTCTGTTCTGCCTAACGATCCACCCATTCCAACAGGTTTTCCGGTAATAAATCCGGGACTCTTTGCACCCTTAATTATTTCAAATTCATCTAACATCCATAACATGTGTTGTGCATTAGTCATAACATCCGGTGCAGGAACATCAGAGTTGGCTCCTACATTCTTAGAAATCTGACGTGCCCAACCGCGACAAATACGTTCTTGTTCTGTTAAACTTAGGTTGTGCGGGTCGCAAATCACGCCACCTTTTCCACCACCAAGCGGTATATCGGCAACGGCTGTTTTCCATGTCATCCACATAGAAAGAGCTCTTACTGTATCAATAGTCTCTTGAGGATGAAATCGGATACCGCCCTTTGATGGACCACGTGCATCATTATGTTGAACCCTAAAACCTTTAAATACTTTCATTGTTCCATCGTCCATGCGGATTGGAATACTAAAATGAAATTCTCTCAAGGGGTTACGCAACAAATCGCGAGTTGCTTGATCTAATTCTAATAAATCTGCAGCATGGTCAAACTGTTTCTGTGCTGTTTCAAATGGATTGTAAGTTTTTTTGTTCATTTATTTTACCTGTTGAATTAATAATATTTTGCTTATAAAAAACATATAAAATTACTCTAATAATAGAATACAAATAAAGGGAATGCGGATAATAATTTATAATAAATCTGTTTTAATTAGGTGTTTTTGTAATTATAAATATTTCTAATGGAATATTATGAAACATTTTGGGTTTAACCCTCATATTACAATGAGTTAAAATAAAAATACTTGATGGTCTTATTTAGTTGGAATGTTAATGTTTTGTAATAGTAGTTTTATGGATTAAAAATTTGAAATATTTTTCAATATAAGAAAGGTAGGAGAAGACAATTAATGTATAATTCAGTTGAACAATTCATGGACATGGTAAAAACCAAAAATCCAGGTGAGGTTGAATTTCATCAAGCGGTATTAGAAGTTGTTGAATCATTGTGGGATTTCTTGCAAGATAATCCACATTACATGCAAGCAAAGGTCTTAGAACGTATGGTAGAGCCTGAGCGTGTAATTATGTTCAGAGTCCCATGGCGTAATGATAGAGGCGAGGTCGAACTTAATAAGGCTTATCGTGTTGAATTTAATTCTGCGATTGGTCCCTATAAAGGTGGTTTGCGTTTCCATCCATCAGTAAACCTTGGTATTTTAAAATTCCTCGGATTTGAACAAGTACTAAAGAATAGTTTAACTACCCTTCCAATGGGTGGCGGAAAAGGTGGATCTGATTTTGATCCAAAAGGTAAGTCTGACAATGAAGTAATGAGTTTTACACAATCTTTCATGACTGAATTACAGCGTCATATCGGTCCAAATACCGATGTTCCTGCCGGAGATATCGGTGTAGGCGGACGTGAGATTGGTTTCATGTTTGGACAATATAAACGTTTACGCAATGAATTTACCGGTACTTTAACAGGTAAAGGTTTGAACTGGGGCGGTAGCTTAATTCGCCCAGAGGCGACAGGTTACGGTAACGTTTATTTTGCAAATGAAATGTTGAAAACACGTAACGAAAGTTTTGAAGGAAAAACGGTTGCTATTTCAGGTTCAGGAAATGTTGCACAATACTCAATTGAAAAAGTATTAGACCTAGGTGGAAAACCAGTAACAGTTTCAGATTCATCAGGTTACATTTATGATCCTGAAGGAATTGATCGTGATAAACTTGAATATATAATGACTCTCAAGAATATAAAACGCGGACGTATCAAAGAATATGCTGAAAAATATGGTTGCAAATACGTTGAAGGAAAACGTCCTTGGGAAGTAAAATGTGATGTTGCATTACCATCAGCTACACAAAATGAAATAAGTAGCGATGATGCTAAAACATTAGTAGAAAATGGTTGTTTCTGTGTATCTGAAGGTGCAAATATGCCATCCACACCGGAAGCAATTGATATTTACATGAAAAACAAGATTCTGTACGGTCCCGGGAAAGCTGCAAATGCCGGCGGTGTTGCAGTATCCGGATTAGAAATGAGTCAAAATTCACTGCGTTTAAGCTGGACACGTAAAGAAGTAGATGAAAGATTGCACAACATCATGAAAGATATTCATGAAACTTGTGTAAAAAATGGTACGGAAGGAAAATTCATTAACTACGTAAAAGGTGCAAATGTTGGCGGTTTCATTAAAGTTGCCGATGCAATGTTAGATCAAGGTGTAGTGTAACAAATTAAGATACACTTTTTTTATAAATGGCTGATAGCGTATTTGACGCTTTCAGCCATTTATTTTATATCCCTGTAGATTCTGCTTCGTCCATTATTTCGTTTTCTTGATTGGAAACATTAGCAATGAGACCTTCGCCGGTATTACCGTTAATAGAAATTAATAATGGATGATCCAATTCTATCCAACTAGTGTATACTTTTTGCTCTCGAACAGGAAATTCCCCAAGTAATTTCAGATTTATCGAATCTTTTCCCCGGTGTTTGTGATCAATAGTAAAATATGGTATTCGCATTCCTGCGATGTTTTGGAAAAAATGTGTTCCGAATGATGGATCAACCGGGAGGATTTCTGAACCGACTTCAACAATCGCACTTGCTCCTGAAATTTGATTCCAATCAACCGGTATTCCTAACCATGGGTCGGCAGTTCCCCAGCGTCCATGCCCGACTAACAAGTAAGGTTTATTGGATTTTAATTTGTTATTAAAAGATTCAATTTCGGTTGCAATAATTTCCGTTTTTGCAATGTTGAAAGTATCATGATTCACATAAATAATATCTTTTATTTCATTATTGACGCCATTCCCTAACGCTTTAGAACTTTTACAAATTATATCATCCTCTTTATAATTAATTTTTTCGTAATGCGAATGTCTATCGTTTATTAACATTGGACGGATTTGTAATAAACAAAACTCGGATAGATTTTTAGTACGATTTAAATTTACTGAAAACTCAATTTCTACCGGATTCCCTAATGCTTTCTTACCAATTTTTAGAATTTCAATTAATATATCGCAAAGTGGAAATTGATTCCATTTGAGAATTGGTGCGAATGTTACTACTCGTGGGCCGGAATATTGTAATGAATCACGAATGCGATTATCATCAGCTGACACGACACTACCAGCCCAAAATAATTGTCCATCTTCCTCAGCAATATTCAGAGAAGATTTTTCTAAATTGTATTTTTCTCCATTAGACAGTAAATCGGGATTTGGTTGTATGTTTAATAAATAGAATGAATTTTGAGAAGTATCAATCGTGGCATTCACTGAATAATATTGTGGTAAGATCCGTGGGTATTTAGGACTAAAACGTAATGCTTTTTCACCTTCCATAACCCCTTTTCCAAAACCTAATGCAATTGAAGCAACTCCTTCATTGCGTTCCATATAGGAAATCGGGTAATAATTTATGCTTCTGGCAACGCCACTTAAGGTTGGGTAAAATCTATCATCGAATTTTTGCCCAACCATCTCCATAATAAGAATAGCTAATTTTTCTTCTTCAATGCGATGTTTAGAACCTGCCATCAAAGTTTTTGGATCAGTAAAAAAGATTGAAGCATAAACACGGATGATTGCTTCAACAATTTGTTTTAATCGTAATTCCCTTTTCTTATCTGAGTTTGGTAACATAAATGTAGAATAAAATCCGGCTAAAGGTTGGAACTGTGAATCTTCTAACAAACTAGATGACCGTACCGCTAAAGGGTATTTAACATATTTTAAAAAAGTATCAAGAGTTTTAATTAAAGTTTTTGGTAACGGTTTTGATAAAAATAAGTTTATTATATCATCATTATTATTCAGAGTAAGTGCTTCTTCCAATAAATCATTGTTTTTGATAAAATCAGTAAACTCGTTAGCTCCGATAACAACAGAACGAGGGATTCTAATGTCCACTCTATTGAAAGTATCATTAATCTCTGATTTATTAATTATAGAGTTCAGAAACAAAAGACCCCTTGCTTTTCCACCAAGTGATCCTTGTCCTATGCGTAAAAAAGGGACATTTTGTTTAAGCCTATTTACTGTAAAATCAGTAATTTGATGACTGCTTGAATTTATTAAGATAGTTTTTATCGCATCTAACAAATAAATACGCAAATCTTCAGGATCTTTAAAAGATTTCACTGAAATCGGACGCAGTATTGTTGCAACATCGAATTCACCCCGATTTGCCAGCCAATTGGAGAAATGGTTACTATTTGCGTGGAATATAATTGATTCAATGGGTAATGTTTTTAATTTACTATATAAAGTTTGAACATTCGAGGCTGTATCAATTGCGCTCTCATCAAGCGTACGAAAAACAAATTCACCAAATCCAAAATTATTCAACATAAATTTTTGTAAATCTTTTAGCAGGGTGTTCGATAGCTTATAAAGAAAATCTGCATTTACTTTTTGTGCTTTTTGAGCATTTTCTAAATCCGTAGATTGCATAATAACCGGCATATATGGTTCAATTTTTCTAATATATTTTGCAAATTGAATTCCGGCTGTGCCATCTAATTTCCCATTCTTTGTAAAGCGAATGTCTGAAATGACTCCAAGTGTATTATCTTTATATTTATTGAAATAATTACAAGCTTCTTCGTATGTAGAAGTAACCAATACCTTTGTACGACCTCGTAGGTGCAATAATCGTTGTGTTGCGTTTAAGCTTTCATCGACTAATATTTTGGTGTGAAACATTATTTGTTTGTAAAGCAATGGTAATATTGCTGAATAATAACGCGGATTGTCTTCAACAAATATAATTGTTCTAACACCACCTAATTGAATATCTCGATCAGCATTCTTCTTGTCTTCAATATATTTCATCATTGCCGGGAATACACTTGTATTACCGGCCCATAGAAATACTTTATCAATATGCTGATTGAGTATTCCATCAGGAATTTCATCAATTTCATATTCATCAAAAATCAAAAGTAAAATTGGTTTGTTTGGATATTTAGATTTGATTTGTGAACAAAGTTCGATAGTGTTGATATCAGATAATCTTAACATAACTATGATAACATCAAAGTCACGTACTTCTAACAATTTTAAAGCAGATTTACCACTTTCTGCTCTCCATAAACGTGGTGCCTGATAGAATTGCATGGCACGGTATTCTTGGAGGATTTGTTCTGTTAAGCGACCATCTTCTTCAAGTACAAATGCATCATATGGGCTTGCTACAAGTAGTATCTCATGGACTTGATATAACATCAAATCCTGCAATTCAAGCTTAGTGACTGGTTGATTTAACTTAGAAACCATAGCTTAAAAATACGGATGGATAACAGTAAATGCGAAATAGTGATTGATGGAGAGGAGATAAGGGTAAGATTGAAATTAATAAAGTATATAACGTAGAATTCAACTCATCGATAGTCCCACATAATGGTGCGAATGTTGTTGGTTTTATTAAAGTTGCTGATTCAATGTTAGATCAAGGTGTAGTGTAATTTAAATATCTTATAAAAAAAACCTTACGAAGGTTTAGAACCTTCGTAAGGTTCATAAATAAAAGGGCTCTAAATGGAGCACTTTTATTTATATAAATTGTAATGTATTAAAAATGATATTTACGAAAATCTTCTATATCAGCTTCGTCTTTTAATTGTCCCAGCCAATTATCAAATACCTGATTTTGTTTGTTACTAAGCAGGTTCGTTTTTAAAATATCTTTTTTTATCTCATATTCATCAGGATCAATTTCTGACACTTCTTTTACAAAAATTATAGCATAACCACGAGCTGTTTTTAATGGTCCTAATACATCACCATTTTTAGCATTTAATAATGCTCCGGTTACGAAATTACTACGCCCAATTGAGATAAATCCTCGATTGGGTACATTAGAATCATCAGTTACGACTTCATATCCTTTTCCTTCAGCAACAATATCAGAAAAAGTAGTTCCTTTATTGATTTGATCCCGTAGGTCTGAAGCGACTGATTTAGTAGCGTTTGTAACTTTATCTTTTCTGATGTCCTGTTTTAGCTGATCCTCAACTTCCTCTAAAGGTGATGGTCCTTCGGGTATAATTGATTCAAATACAAACACAGCATAATAATCATCATTTTCCATTGGTGAAGAAACAGTACCAATTTCACTATTGAATGCAAATCGTGAGCCGTTTCGTAGCTGTCCGATTGGATCAATTAAAATATCATCTTCAGTTACAGAAACTGCGGATGCAACAACTGAGTGAGTATCCAAAGCAGCATCAAATCCATAATCTTGTGCATCGTAACTAAATAAAGTTGCATCACGGCGTAAAGCATCGCGGGATTCCGCGCCAAAATCAATTTTTAAGAGAATATGAGCAGCATTGACCTGTGTTTTACCATTGACATTCTTTTTGTCAATAACTTTTATGATGTGGTAGCCGAATTGTGAAAGTACTGGACCTACAACAGTCCCTTTTCTTGCGCTAAATGCTGCATCAGAAAAAGGTTTTACCATCTGCCCACGTTCAATCCATCCCAAATCACCACCACGCGGCAAACCCTGACTATCTTTATTCCCTAGATCTTCAGAATATAAATTTGCTAGATCAGTAAAATCATCACCGGAATTAATTTGTTCAATTATGTCAAGGGCATCATTATAAACGGAAACCGTATCACTGTTGGTGGGTGCTTTTTTCCAATAGACAAAACGCATTTTCCTTGATTCTGGTTGATCAAACTCATCTTTTCTATTATTATATGCACGTTTGATTTCATTATCTGTTACTTCAAGATCGGCTGCGTCAATATTATTTTCAACAATGTGTATTGCATCTACAGTGTAGCTAACGTATCGACGGATGTATTCGTCATGGATTTCAGAATCTGAAACAGAAATTGAAGAGTATAATATTTTCTGCAATTTGTAATTAGGAATTACATTGGTCTTCATAATTTGCTCAATCGGAGCCCATTCGTTGCCTTCCGGATTATTGATAGCTTCAATATATTTTTGCATATCAAACTGCCCATTGGTTTGGAAAGCTGGCATTGTTTGTAAGAATTGTGGTGGATTATTCTGCAAATGGAAAAGGACTTCCTCATCGGTTGCTGTAATATCCATTTTTTCGATTTCAGCCGCTACCAAATTTTCTTGAATAATATTATCCCACACTTGATTACGAATACCATCTAGCATTTGGTCATTAACAGTTTGACCGCTTGTACGATATTGCTCTAACTGTTGAGATACTAATTGGTTGAAAAAGTCAGGTGGAATTTTTTCGCCGTTTATAACGCCGACTGCTTCAGCAGGATTGGTTTTGCCAAGTAACTGATCTATTACATTAGCGCCACCGACAAGTCCGCCGACAGTCATACTTAGTAGAAATAAAATTAGCACAGCCCACAAAACTATGTGCATTTTTGTCCGTATTAATGTCATTGTAGCCATTGTTTACCTTTAAAATTTTCTTAAATATAGGGAGCGAATTTAGACAATTGACTTCTGTTTAGCAAAGGACTAAAACGATGTTTTATTGATATTGGAAAATGTTTTATTATGAAAGGAAATAAATGATAAAAAGACCGTATTATTGTTAACTTTATTTATATCATTTAAGGTAAATAATCGTGAAAAAAATAAACATATTATTAATATTTATTATGATCTCATTGCTCAATGCGCAATGGAAAGATTTAACTCTTGAAGATGTATTTAAAAAATCACCTTTTAAAACAGCCAATACGTTATCAATAGGGCAATGGAAATGGCTTCCGGAATCAGATGATTATTTGTTTTTCAAGATGGACACAACGATTGAAACTAGATCACTCTATAAATATAATTTAGCTACAGGAGATACATCATTATATTTAGCAGGAGATGAATTTGCCTTCAATGGTGAAAATTTGAAGATAGCTGATTATACAATAAATGTAAAAAGTAAAAATATATTACTGGTAACTGAGCAGGAAAAAATTTGGCGGCATTCAAAATCTGCAGTGTATTATTTATATGATATGAATAGTAAGATAGTAAAGCAAGTTGCCGATGGAAATCGATTACGTAATGTTAAGTTTTCACCAGATGGCAAATCAATTGCCTATCTAAAGGATGATAATAATTTGTATGTATTTCATATAAATTTTGAAAAGGAAATCCGATTAACAAAAGATGGTTCTTTTAACATTCTTAATGGTCATTTTGGATGGGTTTACGAAGAAGAATTTGGTTCATACGACGCATATCGATGGTCTCCGGATAGTAAATACATCGCATTTGTGCGGGAAGACCAAACCTATGTAAAACAATTTCCTATGATTGATGAGTTGCATTTTTATCCTGAGGTAAAGTGGCATCATTATCCAAAAGTTGGTGAAACTAATCCTGTATTAAATATAGGGGTTGTTAACGTAAATACTCGTAAAACTAAATGGATGGATCTCAGTTCAGAAGAGGAAATGTATTACCCGCGTATGAAGTGGTTGAATAGTATGCAAACCGAAAGTGGAAAACAAGAATTAGTTGTAACGAGGATTAATCGTCATCAAAATCGTTTAGAATTATTGAGATATGATATAAAAAAAGGAAAAGGGTTAATATTGTGGACAGATAAAAGTGAAGCTTGGGTTAATTTGACCGATGATCTATTTTTCTTGAAGGATGGAAGTTTTATAACATTATCTGAACATTCCGGTTATCAACATATTTATCATTATGATAAATATGGTACTTTGATTAATGTAGTAACTAGCGGAGATTGGGAAGTTTCGGGAATTACAGCTTTTGATGAAGATAATAATAAAATATATTTTAATGGAAAGAAAGAATCTGTAATTGGGTCAAATTTATATACTGTTAATATAGACGGTACAGGATTTAAGGCATTGTGTAAAAGACTAGGATGGCGCAGGGTAATGTTTTCACCATCAAACAATTATTATTTAGACTTTTACTCAAATGCGAATACTCCACCTTCAATTGCATTGCATCACTCCGATGGATCGAAAATTAGAGATCTGTCAGTAACAAATGTAGAGCAGTTTGAGGAATATGGTTTCAATAAAACAGAGTTCATTCAAATTCCGACATCGGACGATGGAACATTACTAAATGCACAAATAACTCTTCCGAGAGATTTTGATCCAAGTCAAAAATATCCTGTAATTGTTTATGGATATTCGGGCCCCGGTAGTCAAACAGTGGCAGATCGTTATGGGCGTGGCGGTTCATGGAGTAGATATATGAATCAAGAAGGATACATAACATTTTCTATCGATCCGCGAGGAACTGGTGGACGCGGTACCGCGTTTAAATATTTATCGTATAAAGACATCGGTAAATATGTCGAAAAAGATCAAGTAGAGGGAGCGAAGTATCTTAAATCATTGCCTTATGTTGATGGAGATAGAATTGGTATTTGGGGATGGAGTGGTGGTGGTTATATGACTGTTTTATGTATGACAAAAGGAGCTCCATATTTTAAGGTGGGAGTAGCCGTAGCTGGTAACTACGACCTGAAATTGTACGACACTATTTGGACTGAGCGTTATATGGGCTTATTTGATGAAAACGCGGAAGGATATAAAAATGCGTCTATATTTAAGTATGCTGATAAATTGGAAGGTAAATTATTAGTCGTTCATGGAACGATGGATGACAATGTACATTTTCAACATGCTACACAGTTAATGGAAGAATTCGTCAAAACAGATAAACATGCAGATTTTATTTCATATGCTAGCCGTGCTCACGGTATACGAGGTGGGAATGCTACATTTCATCTGTGGACTAATATAACAAATTATTTTATGGATAATTTATAAGAGGTTATTGATACAAGTAGTTTGGTGTACTAAATTCCGTCCGCTATTTTATTAGTAAATGGGGCCATAGCTCAGTTGGGAGAGCGCTTGAATGGCATTCAAGAGGTCGTCGGTTCGATCCCGTCTGGCTCCACAAGTATACTAAATTAATCAAAAGAATTAGTCAACTAGCAGTTGCTGTGATTCTCTTTATTTACTAACTTCCTGTCCGTTTTTTATACTAGATAACAATCAAATGATCGCGGGGTGGAGCAGTCTGGTAGCTCGTTGGGCTCATAACCCAAAGGTCGTAGGTTCGAATCCTATCCCCGCTACTGAAAGAAAAGCCTAATTTCTCGACGGAGGAATTGGGTTTTTTGCTTTGTAGAGGTTTGTAGGATAATGTAGTAATATGCCCATGTTTGTCGATCATTTGGTCACGTTTTGGTCACGTTTTTGAATTGTAGCTGCTTTTCTTCCTTTCTTATCATAAACAGGTATCTTATTCACAAACTCTTGAGCTAGATTAAAATTGGGATGTGTATAAATCTTTGTAGTCTCACTAGATGAGTGAGCCAATAAGATTTGTCTATCCTCAATCGATAGCCCAAGATCCCGTAACGTGTTATTGTAAGTGACTCTAAAACTATGCAATGTTGCTTTTGGTCTATTGTTAGCTTCCAATAGTAATTGCATATATTTCCGTGCTTTTGTAATCTTCCAATTAAGCTTTCTTTCAGTTTCAGTATAGATAGTAGGGAAGATGGGAACATCCGCTTCTATATTTGGAATCATATTCAATAAGTTATCTGCGAGTGGAAATTCGTGTATTCTTCGAGATTTTCTAACAAATCCAACTATCGCTTTCTTACTTCTATTAATCTTACCATATGTCAGCATAGCAGCATCACCAGCTCTCAAACCAGTATAATATAAGAATGAGTAATACAAACTCCAACTTCCTGCTCCTTCAAATATTATTTTTAAGTCTATACTATCCAGTTGTCTGTGGATCGATCTAGTCACCATTTGAGGGAGTGTAGCCATCTTTGCAGGGTTATTATTAATAACACCTTCTTTAATCGCCTGTTGCATCATTAGTGATATCAGACCTAAGTAGTTTTTCTTTGTCTTAGGTGAATTGTCCAATGAATCCAAATAGCCATCAATAGTTCTGACAGTTATTTGATCCATATGGTCAATTGATTTATCACCTAAATACGATTCAAATCTTTTTAACACACTTCTATTTAAATCAAATGTGTTTTCAGACTTTCTACTTTCAATAAATCCAAGATATTGATTTACATATCGAGAGATTTCTATAGGTGCTTGATTCTGTAATCCAAGAAAATCAAGTTTACCAAGCATCAACCTTAGATCCCATTCACTTTGAACCTTACGAGCATGATGTCTTTGAGTCATTTTAGTCGACAATCGTAACCTTCTGCCTTTATATCGAGTAGTCCACCAGTAATAGTGACTATCTTGTCTTTTATAAAGGCTAGACATGATTATTTCTCCTTAACTTTTCAATTAGCATGAATTGCTGAGGCATAAACCTCAGCAATAACATACTATAATTTAAGAGAATAATCATACTTTTATCCTCTATTTCTTCCAATTTGAAACATATTTTGATGAATTCAAATACTTGTGTAAGGAATATGCAGATACTCTATATTCACCGCCAATTTTATATGCTTCTATGTTGCCAAATGCAATAAGATCAAGAACTTTCCTATATCCTATTGACAATTGTTCAGCAACTATTTTTACAGAATATAACTTATCCATGTTGCCTCCAATTCTTAAGTATAAATATTTTTATGGTATATATTTTTATTACACTTTTACACTTTAAGGTATTTGTATATGAGCTTAAAACTTCAATAGTGTAATAGTGTAACATATATTTATACGACATTATCAACCTCTACTTTTTGATATTTTCCGTGTTCTATCTTTTCTATCCGTTTTTCATTCTGTAAGCTATTTAACCAATTGAAGGCTGTTTTACGCTCTCGCTTATAATTATCTACCACGTGAGTTAACCACTCTTCTGTAGTAAACTTTTTGTCAATTGTTTTTAATGTTTCTAATTTTATATTTTTGCTTAATTCTTTTAAATGTTCTTGCTCATCTTCGATAACACCATCGTTATTTATCCACATCTCGTCATCTGAAGAATCAATTGACATAGCAAGGGGAATATTATCATATTCGCTTCCATGTCTGTTTTTGGTCATTTTCCATATTTTTAAATTCGGATCTATTACAGATTTTGCAATTTGATAAATTGTATCAGCAAAATTGCATAATGTTGATCCTCCTCGTACAAGATCCGTATTAAGGTATTGAATGTCATGCTGACCTTTTACATGGTGAGTAACTAATAAAAGGGTAGTGCCCGTCTCTTTTCTTGCTTGATCGACTTCTTGCAATAATGGTTTTAACTTATAATTTTTCTCTTCATCGGCATTTGTCGTTGAATATAGATTATCAATGATTGTAAGATCAGATTCACCTTGGCGAATTGTATCTAATATTTGTTCCCAATGTGAATCAAATATCCTTTCTTCGCTACTAGGTGTAAAGATTTGCAAATCATTTAAATTGCCTTTGTGTAATTTTTTATTATAATAATTTTTCATAATAAAATTTATAAGCTTTGTATTACGTTCATTTATTGTTATCTCATCCATTTCAAAGCATAAATACAAGACCTTCTTATTCTTATTAATTTTAAATCCAAAGAATTCCTTTAGACCAAGGGCAATTGATAAACCAAGTGCATGCACCCACAAAGATTTACCCGAACCTGTTTGTCCTGCTATTACATTTACAGTATTAAATGGTAATATCTCTTCTACCAAATTGGTTGGTCTCTTTAATTTTTTATCTAACATATCTTTTGCACCAATTGTACGAAAGGGAGCAATAGTTCTTCTATTCATTCTTACGCTCCTTCTTTTCAATTACAACTTCATTAATTGGGGTCTTATCTGCGTAGGTTATTGCGTAAAATTCGCCCGTATCCACACCTTTTTCTAACTTTGATACTCCAGTAAGACTCTTCAGTTTTTTACGTGCATCTTGCGGTTTATAGAATCTCTTCTGAAATATCCACAATGGTTTGTTACAGTATTTTATTACTGATAACCATCCTTTAGTTCTATTGAGTTTTCTAGCAATTTTTGGATCAGTTGTTTGGAATCGAAATAATCTAGTTCCACGTCCCATTTCCCATATATATGTCATGTATTTTTCCATAATAATCCTTATAAATTTGTTCGAAGTAATAAACACTTCAAACTTCTTATAAATATCATCAGAACTATGCAATATGCATACGTTCAAAATGAACAATATAATATACGAAATGAGGGATTAGTAGTAGCTTAAGTGGTACTAGGGTGTACTAGGGGGTACTGTGTTATTTGGAAATATTTCTCGTCGGATAAACGTTGTCAAGTAATTATTCTACAATGGCCAAACCTTTTACGTCTTCATTATTAACTTTAATTGTTACTTTGCAAAATTTTTCAGGATAACATTTTTTGTAAAAATCGCCATCTTTTGCATTGCAAGCATATACAAATGATCTATATAATACATCCTTGTAATATTCAGAACATGCATTTAAATATTTATTAAAATCATTAATAGTCATTGGTTTTTTTAATATATCAGATAAAATTAATGAGAAATTCTTTCTCATATTCTTTTTCGTCATCCATTTTAATCTATAAAGTTTAAATGAATTATGTTGCATAATTTTTTCATCACCAGTGGTAATCTCATAGTCATCATTTTCTAGTGACTCCAATAATTTTTGGGTAATATCTTGAGGGAGTGATTCTAATTGAAATCCTTTCCATTTAACAGGAAAATCCAATTCATTTTCAATGTACCATACTAGAAAATAATCTATGACTTCTTCTAAGAAAGTACATTTGTTATATAATAAATGTACTTTATCTTGAGAAGATATTAACGGTTCAACTTTTTTATAATAATTATATGCACGAATAATCTCTCCATCATTGTGCACTTTACAAATGGTTAAGAAATCCCCTTCTGTTTTTATTACCCTGCTAGGTTTTAGTACCATCTCTTTTTCACTGTAGTATTCAATTGTCTCGTCTTCATCGTAATAGTGAAAATCAATTTTTCCATCACTTTCAGTCATTGAGTGCATAGTTACTGATTGGTTTTCATAATTCTTATATATTGAGTAAATATCCATTCCATTATCTTTCACTATGTCAGCCATACATTATATTCCTATTAAATAGCCACCTCGTTTGTAGCGTGTCTAACTCCTAAAATTATCATAAAAATGTCGATGCACTAAATCCCAAGAACCCCACCCCCTGCTTTTTTGGGGGCAGGGGGAGTGTTACCAGTTGAGTTTTTTAGCTTCATGTTAGGCTTACCTATAAATGATTATCCACTTAAATTTATAAATATTGTTATGATTAATAAGGTTCCCAAGGCACCGCCCATATTTACTGCTGATTTTTTAACTTTTAATGCACCTGCATTATATCCTCTTGAATATTCACGACTACAACTTTCATCAAGCGAGGATATTTCATAAGATGGTGGCTGTGGATTTCCACTAGCTACTATAGCATAAGATAACCCCCATCCTATTAAACCTAAGCCAAGTCCACCAATGAAACCACCAATTTGTGCTTCATTAGTGCTAACAGAAATGCCGGAGTTGTATCCATCGCTAAAACAATTCTTAATAGGAATATAGTTATTTACAGGAGTATAGTTGTTTTTCGGTAGTGCTAGTTTGGTTCCAAGTCTTAAGTTTTTTGTTGCAAATTCCTCAATTTCAATATTTTCAATTAGGTTAGATTGATATGTTAAAATTGAACCTCCTTGCAATTCAATGCGTATGTGTTTATTTGGATCATATTCAATGATTTGACCTTTTATTATATCACCATTTTTTAATGTTACAATATCTATGTACGACTGTGCAAAAACAGTTGAAATAAATAAAACTAATATAAAGCTTTTATTAATACGCATATTTACCTCACTTAATTAATGGTTAGTTAAGCAGTGACGATTTGTTTTTCATTAGTACCTTTTTAATAAATTTCCATATAATATTAATTAGTTGTCTAAATCTAAAAATTAATATTATTGGATTTAGTTTTTCCCAGAAACGGTGCAAGAAAGTTCTCCATATCTATTACAAATTGTTATTATTCTATTCTCCCAATTTTATTAATCTGTATAATAATCAATAGAAAATTGTATTGATTGAATTGTTGTTTGCCTAAATATTTCATGATGTTTTTTCATCTGTTCTTTTAAAATTATTAATCCATCTGTAAAGTACTGATTAGCAAATGTTATTTTGGCTGTTCCTCTAGAAAATTCTCCTTTTGAATTGATCTTCTTTACAATATATCCAGTATTATATAATTTCATTCCCTCGGATCTAGATTTCAATGCATTTTCCCACAATTCTGCAATATCCGATAACTTACTATCACTTAAGCTTAACTTTTGGACACGAATTAGTAATCTGTCGCACATATCTTCCGAAAGAAATACTTTGGGACTCATATTGTACGACGTAATAATAGTTTCTTTTAATAGTTCTAAATATTTTTCTTCAGGTGTAGTATTATTTTGGCCATCAATAAATGTGTTATTTATTTCAGTGTATTTCCTTGATATGAGGAAAAGTTGGACTATCTCAGATAATATTCCATCACCAGATTCTGAAAGTGTTTCTAACTCCATATTAATCTTTTCGTCAATCTCTTTTATTCTTTTATCTACTGTTTCCATAGAGGGATAATCTTGATTAATATTTTCCAATAGCCCTTTAATTCTTTGGAATAGATATATAGCATCATCAAGATCATTGTTATTCTCATATGCCATACCAAGAAAATATAATGGATAAATAAATGATTTTGGCTCAATAATAATACCTAGATCAAACCATTTATACGCTTCATCTAAATTCTTATTATGATAATAATGGTATCCTAATAAATTTAGTAATCCTTCATTGTTATATAGAATTTGTTGTGCCGCTAGGTAGGAGTCAATGTATTCATGTTTTTGCAGTCTATTGATATGTCCTAAATAGATTAACGAATAAGGGTAATATTTTGAATTTGTATCGGTCTGATTAAAATATATTTTGGCCCTTTCATATTCTTTTAGTGAATAATATATATAACCTACCAAGAAATTATTTTGCTTTAATGAATTAAGTATTTTAATAGAATTTTGAACTTTCACACTATCCTTTTCATCATAGCTGTGAAATTCATGTGCAATTAAAAGGATTCCTAAATTGTATTTTGCATTTTCATGTAGCAAGTTTTTATTATATTTTTCAAGTAAATTATTTAACTCAATTAATAATCGTTCATCCCAATCTAATGCAACCTTTGCGAATTGTCTCGTCCAATTTGTTAGATCTTCATTAAGAATTTTTGTAAAAATTTTGTCAATTATTAATCTTGAATTTCTGTAATCCTCTTTTGCCAAATTTAACGCTAATATTTCCTCATCAATCCAAGCTGATCTTAGAGAATCTGACAAATAAAGATCGCTATTCTTATCAGGATTATGATAAGAGTTTTTAATATTTTCGAGGATTGATAATCCTGTGTCATAATCACCCGAACACCAATACAAATCGGCAATTAAATACCAATTATTTTTTACAATATTAGAATCAGGATATTCTGCCGCAACATTAAGAATAAGATCTTCACCTTTTGAATAATTAGCATTTAATATGTATAATTCAAATAGATCATACCAGTAGTCAATTAATTCCAAATCATTTTCTAATATATATTTATCAATTTCTTTAATTCTATGATCAAATATACCTATCTCAGTGAATAGCGGAGAAAGATCCGCGGCATTTTCAATTGTATCAAGTATCGCCCAATTTTTATTAAATAATTCTGAATCATTTTGTTTTACGCCAATTCCAAATAATATAATGTTAGGAATAATATTGGATGTGTCAATTTTTGTGATTTTATCTAGTCTATTTTCAACAATCGATAATAGTGAATCATTTTTCACAAAATATATAGATCTAAGTAAATCCTTATATATTGTATCGCTTAACGAGTTGCACAATTGATTCTCAATTAATAGCGAAAAATTTACTTTACGTCCTAATGAATTCAATTTTTTACAATAGTCTTCATATGTCAAACCCCCTGAAATGTAATTCTCAAGCAAAATCTTATTTTCACCTAGAGATACGGTGATCTTGTGGGATGAAAATTTCTGCTCATCGTCATTTGAATTTATTATTGGATCTTGATTCGAATTTACCTGAGGAAATGAATGAAGCTGTTTCAGAGGAATAAATATCAAAATTAACAATAGTGCTCTTACTATATTTTTCATAGTTATGACCTTGATTTGGTGTAGAAAGCATATAAAATTTAACTACTTTTCTCAACAGATTGAAGGATACATTTATATTTACATATTATCATAAAACTAAGAGCCCGATTAGTATTAAATGCGGGCTCTTAGTTGCAGAATGGTCACGTTTTGGACACGTTTTTCTGTAGGTGCTGTTATTGTTGACTCATCGTTGGGCTCATAACCCAACTGTACCATGCATCATACTATGAAGCATCTCAAATCAATTATAAAATACTAAGAATTCATAATATTAAATTTAATTGACAAAAGTGGATAGCACTGGCGCATATAGACATTGGTATTAATAAATTAATTTGTTTTTGTGTTTTATTTTCCACCTGGAGGTAGGTTTTTTAACCAAAAGTCTTCCATGGTCCTGCGTAAATGAAGAGGCGTGTTTTCTCTTTCAGATAAACCGTGAGATCGCATTGGATAAGACATCATGCTAAATAATTTATTATGTTTTATAAGTTCATCTGCTAACATCTCAAAGCTCTGATAATGAACATTATCATCACCGGTACCGTGTATTATCATCAAGTTGCCTTCTAATTTTGATGCATGATTAATAGGGGAACCGTAATAATATCCATCTCTATTATCACCGGGCAATCCCATATAACGTTCCTGATATATCGTATCATACAATCGTTGATCAGATACAAATGAGACGGCAATTCCGGTTTTGTAAATATCCGGATAACGAAACATGCAATTCATGGTCATCTGTCCGCCGCCGCTCCAGCCCCACATACCTACTCTTTCAGAGTCAATAAAAGGAAACTTTTTCAATATTTTCTTTGCTGCTTTTGCTTGATCATGTGCAGCCAAAATACCAACTTGGCGATAAATCGATTTTCTCCAATTGCGCCCCCTTGGGACATTTGTCCCCCGATTATCCACACTCATTACAATATATCCCTGTTGAGCCAAATATTGGTGCCAAAAGTTTCTGGTAGTCCAACGATTCTGAACAGTTGAATTCACCGGTTCTCCATAAATGTAAAAAATTAGAGGATATTTCTTATCAGGATCAAAATTGGCCGGCTTAATCATCCAGCTTTCTAAAACTATTTCACCAATATCTATCTTGAAGAACTCTTTAGGATTGAGATTAAGCGCATCGTATTTTTCTTTGATTTCAGAATTATCTTCAAGTATTGTTACTTCTTCATGGTCCGGTAGACTGATAACAGAAATAGTATTTGGTGTTGTAGTGTTTTGAAAAGTAGTAATTGCCCACTCCGTATTGGGTGACATTTGATATGAATATTGTCCCTTTATTAAAGTTGGACTAATTCGTTCAGCATTTCCAACACCATCTATACGACTACGATAAAGGTATCTCTCTGAATAATCATTTTGAGATGCGATATAATAAACAAACCCTCCTAACTCATCAAAACAATTTATCTTTACAACATCAAATTCACCCCTAGTAATCAAACCTATCTCTTTACCATTTCTAGATACTTTATACAAATGACGCCAACCATCTCTTTCACTAGTCAATGTAAAATGGTTTTCACTATCTAACCATTGGATATTATCATGTATGTCGAGCCAGGCTTCATCTTCATCGACTAATAATTTTTTAATCTTCATCGATTTAATATTCCCATTCCAAACAATATTCTTATTTTGAAGTCTGTTCAGCTGTTGAATCATTACCTCGTTTGAATTAGGAATAAAATCCATTCGTGCTAAATAATTATTTCTCGGATCACCTGGGATACTAAACCATTTTGTTTTACCTCCAGTTGCAGGTACGACTCCTACCTTAACTGCAGAATTAGTAGTTCCAACCTTTGGATAAGGGAATGGAATTGGTTTTGAATAGAGTGAATCGATATTATTTATCAAATAAAAAACACCTGTTCCTTCTGTATCTGATTGCCAATAAGCAATACTCTTACTATCGGGGCTCCACCTGAATCCATCTCTGCAATGGAGTTCTTCTTCATATACCCAGTCAAATGTTCCATTAATAATTCTAGAAGAACCATCAAATGTGATTTGCGTTACTTTGAAATTCTCCAAATCTTCTACATAAATATTATTGTTAACAACGTATCCAATTTTTTTACAATCTGGAGAAAATTTTGCAAACATCATTTTCGAAGTTGGAGCAAACTTACCAACCTGAGATAATTTGTCCGATTTTAGGTCCAATACCCAGTAATCACCCCTGGTTTCATAGCGCCATACTCGTTCGGTGTTCGTGAATATCAATAAATTCTTTCCATCATTGGACCATTGATAATCAGATATTACTAGTGGTTTTTGTTTGTCTTTTGGTAGCAATTGGCTGGCATCGACAAGTATAATTCTTGCTCCTGTTGCAGGATCATATTTAATGATATCCTTAGCAGTCGGGAATACAATAGATTCCTCAAGCGTAGTATATCCTGAACCATCCTCAAGCCAAACAGCAGGTCCAAAGCTATTCAATTCAAAATCATTGTCTTTATAAATTCTTTCAAGGGTTAATTTGTTCTGATGGTTTTGAGCTCCAACAAAACAAAATATCACCAATATCCAAAATACTAATATTTTAATTATTTTTAAGTTGATCATCATTTCAATCTCTTATTTTTTGTTTTTCAACATCTTCAATTGTTTTAGGTTTGTTTTTTCCAATCAGCTCATATCCATCATTTGTGATAACAAAATTTTCCTCATTCCGAATACCTCCAAATCCTATAAAAGCTTTAAGCTTTTCATAATTTATAAAATCAAAGAAGCGTTTTTCTGCATTCCACATATTTATTAATGCAGGTATAAAATATATACCTGGTTCAATTGTTAATACCATGCCTTTTACTAATGGCTTTGCCAAACGTAATGATTTTAATCCAAACTGTTTACTTTTAGGTTTTCCATCGTACCCAACATACTTTTCTCCCAAGTTTTCCATATCATGAATGTCGAGTCCCATTTGGTGTCCTAGCCCGCAAGGGAAAAACAAAGCATGAGCACCAACTTCTACAGCTGTATTGGTATCACCCTTCATTAGACCTAAATCTTTCAATCCATCAACAATTATTCGACAAGCACTAAAATAAATTTCTATAAAGGGAGCACCTGGTTTCAACATTTCAATCGATGTGTTATGAGATGACAAAGTTATATTATATATGTCTCTCTGCTGTTGTGTAAAAGAAGTGCCAACAGGTATGGTACTTGATAAATCACCTGCATACCCCATTGCAGTTTCTGCACCACAATCGAGAAGGAACATATCGCCTTCCTGTAATTGATTGCCGTGGAAATGATTGTGCAATATTTCACCATGTTTTGTTGCAATTGTTGGGAAAGATGTATTTCCTCCACTTTTTGTAGCAATTTTTTCGACTTCTGAAACAATATCTGATTCTAATAATCCTGGTCTTACAATTTGCATTGCTTTAATGTGCATGTCTACTGTTGTATTTACTGCGTTCTCAATTTCAATAAGTTCTTCATCAGATTTTATTTCACGCTGAGCTACAACTGCCTTAATCAAGTCAACAGATGAGACCTCTGTTGATTTATTTGGATCAATATTCATCCAATTATACAATTTTATTTTATGTTCGGCGCGATATGGGGGTAACCGATGAATTATCCTGCCTTTAGCAATTGATTTTTTTAGCAATTTTTCAAGACCAGAAATATGTCCAGTATTTTCAACACCGGTCTTTTTGGCAAGATTAGATAAACCATCTTGATGCCCCATCCAAATTGTATCTTCAATAGTTGGATCATCGCCAAAAATGTAATCCTGTCCTCCATCTACGTCTATTATACCAATCAATCCAGGATTGTTAAGACCAAAAAAATAAAGAAATGTGCTATCCTGTCTAAACCAATAAGGGTTATCCATATAGTTTATTGGACTTTCATCGTTTCCCATTAATAGTATGATTCCTGAATCTAATCTGGATTTCAACGTGTTTCTTCTCTTCAAATAGATATTTGCTTCAAACATTTATGCCTCTATTGTGTTTTGTTGATGCTTAAATATTATTTTTGTGTTTAAGTGCAATGGCAGATGGTGTTATTGCAATTCCACCCCGAGCAGTGCATCTTAATTCAATGGGCATTGTTTTCCCAACCTGTAACATAGCGTCGATGGTTTCATCCAAGGGAATTGGATTATGATAACCTCCAAGTATTAAGTCAGCGCATATAAAGGCATTAGATGTTGCTAGTGCATTGCGAGTATGGCATGGTATCTCACATCCCCCCTGAACAGGATCACACACCGAACCCATTGTATTCTGCAATGCAATAGCGGCAGCATCCATAGCATTTTGTGCCCCGCCGTTAGCATATTCTATAATCGCTGCAGCAGCCATGGCACCAGAAGCTCCTATTTCTACTTGACACCCGGCAAGTTCAGCCGAAAAAGTAGCCCGCTTAGCAATCATTATACCTATTGCTGAAGCTGCAAAAAGAATTTCTACAGCTTTTTTGGTTTCAATTTTCTTTTCTTCTATTAATGTAGACATTATCCCCGGTAGAACCCCTGCCGATCCGCCAGTCGGTGCAGCACAGACTATGCCCATACTATTGTTTATGTGCATTGTAGCCATTGCACGAGCGGCTGCCCTTGTATGAATTCCGCCTATCGCAACTCTACCTGCTTTTTCTGAATATAATATTTTACCTGCAGAGGGATTTGTCAAAGACATTGAAATATTTTTTTCATCAAGGCCTCTTCTTACACTATCCAACATGATGTCTAATCTGTTTAACATCTCATTCCTCGCTTCATCTTCTGTGATGCCGAGAATTTCCATTTCATAATGCAGTGCTGCTTCTCCTAACGAGTTATTATAATCTTTAGCAATCTTTTTCATCTCATCGGAATTGGAAAACAATTCATTCCCTTTTATGGTAAAAAAAACAGGTGTAATCGACCAAATCTTTATGTTTTGATCAAATTCTTTTAGTGTTTTTGTATGTTTTTCAGAAATTGTTTGGACTGCATTAAATTGTAACAATACAACATCTTCTGCTTTTTTAATTTTTAATAATGAATTATCAATTGACTCCATGAAATTAATTACATCTTTTTGATATTCATTTTTGATCTCGATAAATATTTCATACTCTAATCCATTAATACTAACATCCCAAGAATTTATTCTTTTAATATTAATGCCACCTCCACCAATTGATTCTGCCAAAATAGAAAGGCTCTCTCCATCATTATATTTGATATCTATTAGTGCTGTATTGGGATGATGATTGCCAAGTATAGGACCTACTATAAAATCAAGCCGGATGTTACTATCACTACATATGCTTATTGACTTATGAAAATTTTCATCAAGTAGTGACAAACCTAGCAATCCAGTAGCAAATGCCTTATCAACACCTAAAATTTTGTATGTAGGGGCATAAGATCCTGATGGATCAAACTTAAATGTAGCAGTCTTTATATGCTTATTATTGATTGATTTGATTATACTCGCAATATTATATGAACCTGCGGTATGTGAACTGGAGGGACCGCGCATTACAGGACCTAAAACATCATTAAATATGCTTACATGGGACATCATTGAAATCCTATCTTATACAGTGATTGATTATAAGTTAACGACAAAATGTTGTTTATGCATACGGATTCTATGGATACAGCACTACTTTTATCGTCAGAATAGCAGCGGACTCATAATCCGTTGGTTCGGAGTTCAAATCTCTGTGGGGCCACTCTCTATAAACCTCGTTTATTGACGGGGGTTTTGTGTTTGTAGAGATAAAATCTATTTAGTCAGAGTTAGCCATAGTTATCCAATAATGACCAGAAATCGTACATAAATCATCGTACACAACTATCCACCCACACCAATGGTAGGCGGGGTGTGTTTAATATATATAAAGTACTCTTGCACACCACCGGAATAAAATAAACTCTAAAAAAGAATAATAACATCCGATTATTGTCAATAGCTACTATGTTTTTGTAGCTTACGCCACCTTTCTTAAAAGTATATGGTTCATTTATGATAACATATGAAACAAACCAACTTGAAGATTTCCTTAATATTTTGCAGTTTGAGTCGGATCGTGCGTGTGCAATAATTAATGGTGCACAATTAGAATATTTATTGAAAAAATCAATATATTAGGGAATTAGGATATGATTACGAAAGTATTGTGGGTTTTGTATTTTTAAATAATGAACCAAATACAATTCCTTTATTTAGGTTGTTACAAACATTATAAATATGATAATGAAAATACCCTTCTGATGAAAAAAAATGAATATTAAAGATTATCTGACATCTGTTAGCAATGAATTATTGCATTTTTGCCCTAATCCAGGGAATGGCGGTGATGCATTTATATCACATGCAACTTATCAATTGTTTGATGAGTTAAAAATAAAATATAAAATTGTGAAGAGTACTGACAATCTAGCCGGGAAAATAATAGTATATGGTGGTGGCGGCAATTTAGTTGATTATTATAGCTATGGAGCAGATTTTCTAGAAAAACATTTTAAAGAATCAAAAAAGTTAATAGTATTTCCACATACAATTAATGCAGGTGAAAAATTGTTAAAATTATTTAATAACAATACTGATATTATTTGTAGGGAAAAAAAATCTTTTAACTTTGTAAAAAATACTGAAACAAATGCAAATGTTATACTCATGGATGACATGGCTTTTAATATTAATATTGAGAAAACATTTTCAGATGCTAAAAAAATTAGTAATAAAACACAATTTGATTTACATTATTTTAGTCAAAGTAATAAGTTTAGGTTAGCAAAAGTTGGTAGATGTCTATATAGGACAAGTAATAATAACACACTTAATAGTTTTAGAATAGATCAGGAAAGAACCTCAAAAAAAATACCTAGAGATAACTTCGATATATCTATAAAATTTGGTATTCTTACATTTACACCAAATATTGCATTGCGAATTTCATGCTTGTTATTAAAATACTTAGATAAATTTGAAATTATTAATACCAATCGACTGCATATGGGAATAGGCGGTGCGATACTTGGAAAAGAAGTTAATTTTTATCCCAATAGTTACTGGAAAAATGAGTGTGTATATCATTATTCTATGAAAAATAAATATCAGAACGTTAATTGGATGGGGTAATTATTTTATATCAACTATTAATGATTTTAATATTGGTACAAATCTAGAGATCTCTGTATTTTTAATTTCATTATATTTTTTATTTAATTCGATGTACATTTCATCAGTTTCTTTTCCAACCATATATCCTTTTTTATTAATCCTTAGTTTTTGAGAATATTCTTCTTTTGATTTTGTTATATAGTGATTTAATTGAAATAAATTATTAGCTTTTTTTCCTTTAATAACAAAAGGATAACCAATAAATGCTTTTGTAATCATATCTATTATTGAAAAGCGATGGCTGAAACGATGTACATTTGTATAAACAAATCTCCGTGATAAATATTTAGAATTGGAAATGCTTTTCACAGTTTGGTTTACAATGTTAATTCCAGTTTTTATAAAATTCTCAATTACTAAACCATTAGGTTTTTTATTATAACCACTATCCCCAAAGTTTGTCCAATTAACTTCTATTCTAGAAAGTTTTGAATCATCGAATTCCTTTAATATTTCGGTAATGGAGTTGTGCATAATTGGGAATAAAAATTCGTCTATGTCAAGTTGCAATAAGTATTTAAACTTTTTTCTAAATCTAATTATACAATCAGCATAAGCCAATTGCTGAATAGATAGTGTGTCAGCGTGTTTTCCATCTCTAAGTCCATCAATATCTGGAAATAGAATATGAGTTACTGAACCATCATCAATATATTTTTGTAATAGAACTTTTGAATTTGGATCTAATCCATTATCATATAAAATAAAATGCTCAACCCCCATAAGCTTATTGAATCCTATCCACTCTTCTAAATAGTCGTCTTCACCTCTAAAGATTGCTACAATACATAGATAGTAATTTGCATTTTTGGGTAAAATATCTATGTAGGTTAAATTAGCTTTCTTACGGAATTTATATCCTTCCCAAGGGTGACGAATATATTTTAGATATATTATATAGAATCTATGATTGATTTTTCGTAACAATATTTTCATTACAGAATTCAATATTAGTTACAATTGTTAAATAAAACTTGTCATAATTAGATGAAATATTTTACATCAGTTTATTAATGATAATTTATTAACTTCATAAGTTCGTGGATTCAAGTATTAAGTGCAACATTGGTTAATTCGTCCTCAAAAAATACTTGGTTTGGAGTTTTAAACTCAAGACATTTTCTGGGACGGTTATTTAGCCTTTTTATGACTCTGATAATTTCTTTATCTCTGATGGTTCTAAAGTCTCTATTTTTAGGGAAGTATTGTCTGATAAGTCCATTAGTATTTTCATTCAAACCACGTTCAATGAACGCTGGAGGAATCATTGCAACCATGTTCGCCCTCACAGCAGTCTTGGATACAAGCCACCGGCACCGGAAGCTATCAAACCATTAGAGCCCAAAACAATCTTATATGTAAATTAAATCAAATAACCCTAACTTTAATAGTGGTCCAAACATTGGGGGCAGGTCACTGGTACTGGAAAAAGATATAGATCATTACCATTAACAAAATACGTACCTGATTTAATCTGAATAGTTTTTGAAAATATTATTTCAATAATAATGTAACCTTTCATAAAGTGTTCAATCCAAAAGAGTGCAAATAAAAATATGTTATTTGTATCTTTGTGGCTAAGATTTACGAACAAATTATTTAAACAATAAAATTAAACTTTCGAAATATAGGTAAAAAATGACTCAACATGCATTTCAAACAGAAGTTAACCAATTACTACATTTAATTATCCATTCTTTGTATTCACACAAAGAAATATTTTTAAGAGAACTAATATCCAACGCATCAGACGCGCTAG
>Ga0307992_1000273_pt1 | contig 33350 bp, 26 predicted proteins | sample EllFjometagen133_FD_203162 | JGI IMG/M metagenome (GOLD analysis project Ga0307992, IMG submission 203162) | Marine microbial communities from Ellis Fjord, Antarctic Ocean - #133 | ecosystem: Environmental > Aquatic > Marine > Unclassified | place: Southern Ocean | collected 2014-10-08
TTTCAGATTCAATCCTTTTTGTTAGTGCACCGCCAGAATATTTTATTGATACTACGAAAAAAGACACCATAAATATTGATACAACAGGTGTTGATACAATATGTACTGACACAATAGGTAGTATTGACACAACAGGCATTGACACAACAGGCATTGACACAGTAGATATTGATACAACAGAAATGAAACCGGATGCCAGGCTATTTCTTTTTACGGAAGACCATTCAATTCAATACCTTAAAAATTCGACAAGAGAAACCAGGGAACATATTCAGCTGGTTTTTAATATGCCATTAAAAGAGAGAAAACTAAAGATTACACCGATTGATATTGATGCAAAAAACGAATGGTTTATAAAAGAGGAATTTATTTTTGGAGACACCGTAAGTGTTTGGATTACAGATACAATATTATCTGCTGCCGATTTGATAACACTTAAACTGGAATACATAAAAGAAGATTCTACAGGGAATTATATTTCTTTTTCAGATACTTCACGATTAAGATACATAGCTCCTGCCGGAAAAGGAAAAGGCAGACAAGAGGTTATTGAAAAAGAAGAGAAAACACTTGTATTAACTCCATCGATAGGAAAAAACGCTCAAGTTGAATTAAATCAGAAAATCAGTATTGAGTCTAAAACACCGGTAGAGATAGTAGATACGTCAAAAATTAAAATGTTTATTTATGACGATTCATTACAAATTAATACAGGATATAATCTGGAAAAGGATTCTCTGCAAATTCGGAAGTTCAGAATTAGTATCGAATGGAAGGAAGATACTAAATACGGATTATTTATTGAGCCCGGAGCTTTCACCAGTATATATGGTTACGATAATGATACTCTTATGCTGGATTTCAGAACACGTAAACTGGACTACTATGGTAAAATTATTGTAACATTAAAAACAATTTCTGAAAAAATGATTATTCAATTACTTGATAGTAAAGGTGAGATGCTAAAGGAAAAAACGGAATGGTCAAACAATATTATTGAATTTTCTTACTTAAAAGCAGGAGAATACAAACTTAAAGCAATTTATGACAGGAATAGAAACGGGAAATGGGATACGGGGAATTATGAAGAAAAAAGACAACCGGAAAAAGTTAAATTTTTTAACAAACAAATAAAAGTCAGATCTGACTGGGATTTGAAAATCGAATGGGATATTGGGACTGAATAAACATGTTTTTGACCAATTACTTAAGTTTACTGCGAATTGAGAGAAATGGGATGTGTTTTTGAATTATCAAAATCGTTTAGTAAAAACAATCTTAAATGACAGAAAAAAAGAATAATTTAATAGCAGCACCCATATTTCTTGCATTTTTATGTATGGGTTTTGGTGATGCTGTTGGACCATTTGTTGGTCTGGCAAAAGAGCATTTTCAACTTACTAATTTTGCAGCAACTCTTATTCAATTTGTTGGGTTTATTTTGTTTTTTGTTCTGTCAATACCAATGGGAATATATCAGGACAAGAAAGGAAAAAAACATGTATTAATGTTGGGGTTACTGGTGGCTCTTGCCGGACTGGTTATTCCGATTTTCGGGGGATTAAAAGAATATTCGGTTTTTCTTATTACAGTTCTGTTATTAGGAGGTGGTGCGGCAATATTGCAAGTGGCCGGCAATCCGGTTATGAGAGATGTATCGCCTGATGGGAAATATTCGCGAAACCTTTCACTTGGACAATTTGTAAAAGCAATCGGATCTCTTTCAGGACCAGTAATTCCGGTTGTTGCGGCTCGCTGGTTTAATGCAGGATGGGAATTGATTTTTCCTATTTACTCAATTGCATTATTAATAACACTGGCGATATTATGGTTTACAAACATTAAAGAAAAGGAAACAGAAAACACAGTACCGGCAACATTCAAATCATCATTTCAGCTATTGGGAAATGGTTATGTGGCATTAATGGTGTTGGGAATATTTATATATGTAGGAGCAGAACAGAGCATGAGTTCAGGAATACCACTTTACCTGGAATCAAAATTTGGCATTGATATAGAAAGTTTAGGAGTTGCGGGTACCGGCTTATTCTTTCTTGCTTTAATGACAGGCAGATTCCTTGGGGCAGTTATTCTGAACTGGATGTCTGCACAAAAATTCCTTATAATAACTGTTCTGATTTCTATTCTTGGAATTTCAGGCATGTTTATAGGTATTGAATCATTGGCAGTGATTAGTATATTTGTTGTTGGAATAGGTTTTGCTAATATTTTCCCGTTGATCTTTTCAATTACCGTAGATCGTATGCCCGAAAGAACAAATGAGCTTTCCGGTCTTATGATTTCCGCAATTGTTGGAGGGGCAATCCTGCCACCCGTTATGGGACTGATTGCCGATATGACTAATATGACCATTGGGTTCTTTGTACCACTTGCCGGAATAGGATATATTTTACTGGTAGCATTAAAGAATTTAAAACTTAAAATTTAAATTAATAATAAAAAAATATTGTAAAAATGAAAGAAGTAACATACGGACTTGATATTGGTGGAACCAATAGTGTCATTGGAATTGTTGACAGAAAAGGGCATATTCTTGCCGAAGATACAGTGTCAACCAGAAAATTCCCGGTTGTTGAAGATTTTGTTGAAGCCTGTTTTTCTATAATGCAAAAACTGGAAAAATCATTAAATAACAACGTAAAAATCGTTGGTATTGGTATTGGTGCACCAGACGGGAATTACTATAATGGTACAATAGAATATGCCCCAAACCTTCTATGGGAAGGAATTATACCTATAACTAATCTGTTTAAAAGATATTTTGACGTTCCTGTTGTGCTTACAAATGATGCAAATGCTGCAGCAATGGGCGAGATGATTTTTGGAGGTGCCCGGGGAATGAAGCATTTTATTGAATATACTCTTGGAACAGGCCTTGGAAGCGGAATTGTGATTAATGGAGAAATTCTGTACGGACATACTGGATTTGCAGGGGAAATAGGACATATTATTATGAAGCCAGGAGGAAGGGATTGTGGATGCGGACGACAAGGATGTTTGGAAAATTATGGATCAGCAACAGGATTGGTGAGGACAATGCACGAACTTCTTGGTAAAAGAAGAGAAAAAAGCAAACTACGAAAAATTCCTTGTGAAGAACTGGATTCAAAAAAAATTTTTGATGCTGCAAAAGAAGGTGACAAAATTGCACTTGAAGCCTTTGATGAAACTGCAAAAATCCTGGCTTTGTCAATGGCAAATGCTGTGGCTTTTTCGAGTCCTGAAGCTATTTTTGTTTTTGGTGGTCTGGCAAATGCCGGGGACCTGCTTCTCAAACCCACCAGGAAATATTTGGAAGAAACCCTCCAGATAATATTTAAGGGAACAGTAAAGCTATTGGCATCTGAAATACCTGAAAGTAAAGGTGCCGTGATGGGGGCGAGCGCACTGGTGTGGAATGAAATTTTAAATAAGTAGAAGAAGCATAAATTCATAATACTATAGACATTCACTCATTTAATCATTTAATCATTCTTAATATGAAAGGCAATGCTATTATAGGGCAATCGGGTGGTCCTACTGCTGTTATTAATGCCAGTCTTGCAGGTGTGATAGAAAAAACCCGGAAATCGAAAAAAATCGAAAATATATTTGGCATGAAATTCGGAATTGAGGGTTTTATGCAGGAAAAAATCATTGATCTTGGAAATCAAACTGATAAAATTATATCAGGGCTGAGGATTACTCCCTCTTCCGCTCTTGGTTCATCAAGACATAAATTGCAACAACAGGATTTCCCTAAAATAATGGAAGTGTTTAAGAAGTATAATATCAGATACTTTTTTATGATTGGCGGAAATGAAACAATGGATAATATCAACAGGATTAATGCATACTGTAATGGTAATGGTTATGAAATTATTGGAACAGGAATACCCAAAACGGTTGATAACGATCTGTATGGCACAGATCATACTCCGGGATACGCTTCGGCAGCACGAACAAATATACTGAATGTTATGCAAGCGGGAATTTTTGCACGGGACATGCAAAAGGCAGATAAATTTGTAATTTATCAGACAATCGGAAGGGATGCAGGATGGCTGGCTGCAGCAACAGCATTGGCAAAACGGAAAGAAAATGATGCGCCACATTTAATATATACCCCGGAATTTGATTTTAATAAAGATGAATTTTTAAAAGATGCAGGGTTATGCATTGATAAATATGGTTGGGTTTCGGTTGTTTGTGGAGAGGGTTTGAAATTTAAAGATGGCACCCCTGTAAGTGCTTCAAAAACGCAGGATAAATTTAGCAATGTTGAATTTGGTGCAATGGGAGGATCAAGTGTTGGGATGAACCTTCATAAAATATTAGTAGATGAATATGGATACAGAGGGAAATTTCAAATTACCGAATCACTTATTATGAGTGCTGTTGACAGAACTGTGAATCTTGATCGCAGAGAAGCCTTTATTTGTGGTATTGAGGCGGTTAAGCTGGCCGAAAAAGGTCAATCGGGATATATGATTGCTATTGAAAGGAAATCAAATAATCCGTATAAAATTAAATATAGCACAGTATTACTCAGCGATGTAGCTATTAAGGCAAAACCAATGCCCCGTGAATATTTTAATAAAAAAGGTAATTTTGTCAATGAAAAATTCATTGAGTATATTAAGCCGTTAATTGGAAAACTGCCTGAGTTTGTTGAACTGGAGAATAAAATAGTAAAACAAGGTTAGAATGAAGCGAAAATTTAATAAAGTTGTACTTGCTTTTCATGCACATCCGGATGATACCGAAGCCTTTGCTTCAGGAACATTGAAACTCTTGAAAGATAAAGGATATAAGATTGTTATTGCAACTATGACTGCCGGAGGAATGGGGGGAATAAATTCTACAGAGAAAAAAACTATTGAAACCAGAAAAACGGAAGCCAGGAAAGCAGCAAATGTTCTTAATGCTGATTATTATTGCTTTGATGGCAGAGATGGTTACCTATTTGATACAGAGGAATTAAGGATTAAGTCAGTTGAATTAATGAGGAAAGTAAAAGCGGGAGTTGTACTAACTCATTTGCCAATAGATTATCATAGTGACCACAGAACCACCTGTAATATTGTTGAAACAGCTGCAATGATATCTTCATTGCCCAATGTTCCGTGTAGTGAAGCGCCACTTAAAGTAACACCATTATTATATCATACTGCCCCATTAACATTATCTGATCCATTGGGCTCTGAGATACAACCACCGCATTTTTTTGTTGATATTTCATCTGTGATTGATACTAAAATGGAAATGCTTACTTATCATATATCTCAAATGGACCTAATGAAGCATATGCATAAAATAGAAGATTTTTTTGGACAGATGAAAAAGGCAAACGTGGATTATGGTAAGATGGCAGGGATTGATTATGCAGAGATTTTCTGGCAACATCTTGGCGGAGGATTTCAAAAAGAACCGCAAATACAGGATGATATAAAAGAATATATTGTAAATATGAAATGATGGAATGATAGAATGATAGAATAATGGAATAATGTTTGAGATTTAAGTAACCAGAAACCAGAGACTTTAAATTTTATTTATATGAATTATATTAATCAATTAAGTTAAACCCAAAAATTTTTTAAAATACTATGGACAAGAATAATAAGAAATACTCAAAATATGCCCTTGTTGAAGAGATGCTTGAAACAACAGAGCTTATAAAAAACTTTGATCCGTCTGTAGCGGGCAGATTTATTTCCGCAATTCGTGAGAAAGGAAGATTGTTTCTTACCGGTGAGGGAAGCAGCAGATTATTCCCTGCAAAAAGAGCAATTTATGAGGCATTGAGAAAAGGAAACTTACTGCCAATTTCAACAGAGGGAGCAACACAGGCGCTTGAATATGATTTATCTAATTATGCCGTATTTGGAGCTTCTAATTCAGGTAAGACAAAAGAGATTGTAAGATTGTTCGAAAAACTTAAAAGCAGTGGACATAATGCTCTGTTTGGGTTGACGGCAAATAGCGGTACACCACTGGAAAGTATGGCAAGAGATACACATGTATTAAATTGTGGAAAGGAAAAGGCTGTTGCTGCTACAAAATCGGTTATTGAACAGGCTTTATTTTATGATAGTCTTATACATCATCTTGCTGATGAAAAAATGGAAGGATTAAGTAAACTATCAGAACAGGTTGATAAGGCGTTGAGGCAAAATATCGAATCAGGAATGATTGAACAACTAAAGAATGCAGATATAATATATTTTGCCGGTCGAAATACGGGTGCTATTGAAGAACTAACACTAAAAACCAACGAGATAACCAGGAAAAAATCAGACTTTCTTGAAGGAACATACGTGCTGCATGGGATTGAAGAGATTATGGATAAAAACGAAGTTGTAATTTTAGTTGAACCCTTTGAAAGTGAGGAAGAAAAAATTAAAGAATGCCTTGTAAAAGGTGTTGGGATGAAGGTTATTTCAATTTCTTCAAGGGAAACATCGTTTCCAACTATAAAGATCCAGGATGGTGGAAAGTATCATAATTATGTTGAGCTGGCAGCCGGTTGGAATGTTTTAGTTGAAATTGGAGTAGCATTAGGAATTGATCTTGATAAACCCGTTAGGGCAAGAAAAGTAGGGAATGAATATATTGTGAAGTAATTTAGTAAATTTAGCAATGTGATAACGCCTTGGTCATACACTGACTAAAACGTCAGGGTTAAATAAAAAATGAAAAAGCTTATGTAAATCATACTTAACTTTATTATTTATCATTTATTATTCGAAGTTTTAAATTTATTTTTAATAATTATTATCGTACTATTATAATGGTTTAGGAAATTTAAAAGACTTATTAAATTCATGAATTTTTCAGGTTAGAATAAATGAAAAAAAAAGTATCTATTGGCATTGACATAGGAGGGACGAATACTGTTTATGGTATTTTAGACAGAGAAGGAAAATTTCTGGCACAGGGGCATATTCCCACAAAAGACCATCAGGAAATAGAAGTTTTTCTCGCGGCCCTGAATGAAAAAATACGACTTAGCCTGCGAGAACTCAATAATAGGGTAGTTGTTAAAGGAATTGGCATAGGGGCCCCGATGGGCAATATAAATAAAGGTACAATAGAATATTCAGCTGATCTGCCATGGAAAGGGGTAATTCCGCTTGCTGATCTTTTTAAAAATTTTACTGATCTCCCGGTGACAGTTACAAACGACGCAAATGCTGCAGCTGTTGGTGAAATGATATATGGTGGAGCCAGGGGGATGAGAAATTTTGTGGTAATTACATTAGGTACCGGTTTGGGGAGCGGGTTTGTTGTAAATGGGGAACTGGTATACGGACATGATGGTTTTGCCGGTGAGCTGGGGCATACAACAATAAGACCAGGGGAAAGTAACCGGGAATGTGGATGCGGGAGGAAAGGATGCCTGGAAACCTATGTGTCTGCTTCAGGTATTAAAAGGACCACGTTTAAGCTAATGGCAGATATGATAGATGATAGCCCTCTCAAAGGGGTAAGTTTTAATGACTTAACAGCAACAATGATCAGCGATGCAGCCAAAGAAGGAGATAAAATTGCAATAAGAGCATTTGAACATACAGGTAAAATGCTTGGATTCAAGCTCGCCGATGTGGTTGCTCATACTAATCCTGAAGCCATTTTCCTTTTTGGCGGACTTGCACTGGCAAAAGATTTGATATTTGAACCAACCCGCAGGTATATGGAAGAAAATTTGTTGTCAATTTATAAAGGAAAAGTTAAATTACTTCCTTCCAAATTACACTCTCAAAACGCTGCTGTTCTCGGTGCCAGCGCTCTTGTTTGGAGTAACATTGAAAACGGTAATGCAGAGAAATTTTCAACTTAAGAAACACATCGGTTTTTTCTAATAATTATCAGAAAAACAATAAATTTGTTAACCAGGAATAAAAAAAGTTTTCATTATTGAATCATCTGAAAAATGAATCAATTTGGACAAATTCTTTCCCGGATACTTGTTATTACGGGGTTTTCAATGATTTTTATGCTTGCGGCAGTTTTTTTAAGCCCTTTTAGAGTAAATGTAAAGCGTAAGAATTCGACATATATGCTAAAATTTAGCTATCTGGCATACTTGTTAGTTGCATTATCCTTCTTTTTTTACCTGGTGTTTTTGAAGAATGAAATTAAGGATACAACCAATGAATTAAATTATATATTTATGATTTTGTCTCTTTTCGTTCCTAATATAGGAATACTGTTACGACGAAAATTTAAAAAGAACAGAGCAACATATAATTATTTCTTTACTGGAATTAATCTTATGATAATGGTGTTTTTATTGTATCTGTTTTACAAAATTCATTTAATGATATAAAAATAGCAGAGAATTTGTTATTGGAATAAACAGTTTAGTTAATAATAGATAAAAAAAACAATTATGATTAAGGAAACTTTGCTTGGTTATGTAGAAGACAGTATTAAAAAAAACTGGGAAACCAAATGCTTTTCAGATTATCAGGGAGGAAGTTATTTCTTTCAGGAAGTTGCTGAACAGATTGCAAGATTGCATATTGCTTTTGAAAAAGCGGGGATAAAAAAAGGAGACAAAATTGCACTTTACGGTAAAAACTCATCAAACTGGGCAATATCGTTTCTTGCAGTAGTGACATATGGCGGTATTATTGTGCCCATTTTAGCGGATTTTAAAACGGACGACACACATCAAATTATTAATCATTCCGATTCGTTGTTATTGTTTTCAGGAGAACAACTGTACGAAAAGCTGGATGGCACGAAAATGGGAAATATTAAGTGCGTGTTCTCTCTAACTGATTTCTCTGTTCTTGAGTGCAGGGATGAAAAACTAAGCAAAATAACTTCGGATATTAACACAACTTTTAATGAAAAATATAAAGGGAACTTTATTCCCGATAATGTTTACTGTGCTGACGTTTCGAATAATGACCTTGCGGTAATAAGTTATACGTCAGGCACAACCGGCTTTTCAAAAGGGGTAATGCTTTCGCATAACAGTCTTGCCGCAAATATACGGTATGCTCACAATAATATGCCTCTTGAGCCGGGAGATCCAATTGTTTCGTTCCTGCCACTGGCACATACATATGGTTGTGCTTTTGAATTTTTATTTCCTTTTACACTGGGTTGTCATATTACTTTTCTAACTAAAACCCCATCACCACAAATTATAATTAAAGCTTTCACAGAAATCCGTCCCACTCTTATACTTTCGGTACCTCTTGTAATTGAGAAAGTATATAAAAAGCAAGTCCTGCCGGCAATATCAAAAAATCCCTTAAAAACGTTTCTGAAAATCCCCTTGTTGAATAAATTAATATATAAAAAGTTAAATGAAAAATTAAGTCAGGCATTTGGGGCCAATTTTCATGAAGTTGTCATAGGTGGCGCTGCTTTTAACAAAGAAGCTGAAGAATTTTTCAGAAAAATAAAATTCAGATATACTGTAGGTTATGGAATGACAGAATGTGGTCCGTTAATAAGTTATGCGTCATGGGATACTTTAAAGATTGGATCTGCAGGACGACCCGTAGATACACTGGAAGTAAAGATAAATTCAAATGACCCTGAAAATGAAGTGGGAGAAATTATGCTGAGAGGGGAGAATGTAATGGATGGTTATTATAAAAATGAAGAAGTAACCAAGGAGGTGATAGATGAAAATGGATGGATGCATACCGGTGATCTGGGACTGATGGATAAGGAACAAAATATTTTTATTAAAGGAAGAAACAAAAGCTTAATACTTGGACCATCCGGGAAAAACATTTATCCCGAAGAAATAGAATCTGTAATTAACAATAAGTATTGTGTTCTTGAATCAGTGGTTGTTTCAAGAAATGATAAAATTATTGCTTTAATATGCCCGGATCAGGATGTAATTAAACAAAATAAGATTGGAGAAAAAGAGCTAAATCAAATTATGGAACAAAACAAGAAAAAAGCCAACAGGCAATTACCGGGGTATATGAATATTTCAAAATTTGAAATCCATCCGGAGGAGTTTATAAAAACACCAAAACGCAGTATAAAGGGGTATTTGTATAAATGATATTAACAATAAATAGTTAACATTTTAAATAATCATTGTTGCGATTAATATAAAAAGAAGTAATAATTACAAGCCTTCGCTTTTTAAAATTAAAACTTTTGTTATTTATTATAAGACACCGATTGTATTTAACATAATATAACAAAATAGTACTTAAAGTTAAAAGTGCCTAAAGTGAACTAAAGTTGGGAAGAAGATAAATGTAAACTAAAGTTAAGAATGCCTAAAGTTATTAAAGATAGATATATAAAGGAACTTAAGGATAGTAAAACAGGGAGAGCAGGGAAAATTAAAAAAGGTCAAAAGGTTAAAGGATTAAAGAGGGACGAAATGAATAAGTAGGGGATGACTGAAAGATGAAAAGAAAAGTTCAAGATTCAAAATACTATTTAATCTTGAAACTTTAGGCACTCAACACTTTAGGCATTTTAGGCACTTAATACTTAAGACCTTGTGTTGTTAAAACATAAAAGGAAAACACAAAAATGAATAAAAGGGAAGATGATAAATATGCTGTTATCGTTGCCGGAGGTATAGGTAAAAGAATGAAATCAGGATTGCCAAAGCAATTTATGAAACTGGAAGACCAACCGGTAATGTTACATACACTTCGTGTTTTCCATGAATTTGACAAGAAATTGAAAATTATTATTGTTCTCCACAGCGATTATTTTGATATGTGGAACTCTATTTGTGAGGAATATTTATGTACTGTTCCTCATGAAGTTATTAAGGGCGGGGAAACAAGATTCGACTCTGTTAATAATGGGCTTGAGGCTATAAAAAGTGATAATGGATTTGTTGGAATACATGATGCAGTAAGACCGTTAGTGAGTATTGATACTATTTCCAGATGTTTTGACAGTGCTATGAAATACGGTAACGCTCTGCCGGCTATTTCCCCAAGCGAATCAGTAAGAATAATCGTTGCCGGGGGGAACAAGCCTCTTGACAGAAAAAAAATTTACCTGATCCAAACCCCACAGGTGTTTTCCGTTGCACGGATAAAGGAAGCTTATAAGCAGAAGTACAAGCCGGATTTTACAGATGATGCTACCGTATTTGAGACTCTCGGTGAAAAAATAAATATTGTTAAGGGCGATTTGCTTAACATAAAATTAACCACTCCTGCTGATATCGAATATGCCGAAGTTCTACTGAAGCAACGCAACAAACTCTAAAAAACAACTGGAATGGCAAATAGTTGAATCACTATTTCAATTTACCCGCCAGCCCTTCTCAGGTCTAAAAAAGAAAAATCAGTATTATTTTCAAAAAAAACCAAAGAAACATTTATATATATTTCTGTTTCCAAAGTTTTTTGTTTATGTTTGCGGCATGGTTAAGAAAAATATAACAGTTATCGAAAAAGCCAGGGAGCTGTATTATAAATACGGGATAAAAAGCATTACCATGGATGATGTAGCCCGTGAAATGGGTATTTCAAAAAAAACTCTCTATCAGAAAGTAAAAAATAAAACAGAACTGGTAGGAAAAGTTTTTGATTTTGAAATTGAGAAAAGAACAGGGGAATTTAATGAAATGGGCAAAAACGAATTAAATGCTATTGAGGAGTTGTTTGAGGTAAGAAGGCAGATTAACAATGTGCAGGAAAAGCATAATCCTTCAATGCACTACGATCTAAGAAAGTATTATCCTGATATTTATAAACGGTTACATGACAGTAAGCAGGACAGGATGTTAAAATCACTAATTAAAAACCTTGAAAAAGGGAAAAAAGAAGGACTTTACAGGAAGGAAATAGATAATGAAATCATTGCAAGGGTACAAGTAGCAAGGGCGGAAAACGTAACCGAAAATTCATGTGTCTCGGTCAGGGATTATACTTCCAGGAGGTTCTTCTCCGAATTGTTTATTTACCACATAAGAGGCATATCAAATAGTAAAGGAATCAAATTTCTTGAAGATAATATTGATCAGTTAAAAATAAAAGAATAGTAAGTAAACCAGTCGGCAGTCGGCAAGAAAACCAGTCGGCAGTCAACAGTCCTCAGTCGGCAGTTACAAAGAATATAAAAAAGTATAAAATATGAATATCGTAAAAATTGGCATGATAGTTTTTCTGTTTAGTTGCTGTAATTTATACAGTAAAGCAGAAGGTGATGAGAAAAGAACTTTTTCACTCGAAGAAGCACAGAATTTCGCAATAGAGAATAATTTAAACATAAAAAATGCAGCGGCTGATGTGAAAATTGCACGGAAGAAAATCTGGGAAACAACAGCTATTGGTTTACCACAAGTAAGCGGGTCAGCTAATTATACTGATAATTTGAGCCTGGCTACTGTGCTTATACCAAATTTTTTTGGTGGTAACCCGGATGAAATGGTTGAGGTACAATTTGGAACCCAACATAATGCTTCTGCTTCGTTAACAGCTAATCAACTGGTTTTCAGTGGACCCTATATTGTGGGATTAATGGCAGCGAAAGTTTATAAGCAGATATCAATGCAAGCTCTTGAAAAAGCGGAGATTGATATAAAAGAGTTGGTAACCCGGAATTATTATCTGGTATTACTATCGGAAGAAACAAAAAAAACTCTTGTAAAGAATTACAAGAATACGGAGAAAACATATTTGGAAACCCGGGCCATGTTTGAACAGGGTTTTGTAGAAGAAACAGATGTAGATCAGCTAAAAGTTACACTTACAACACTAAATAATTCAATTAATTCAATGGAAAGACAGGAAAAGCTATCCAGGAATATGTTGAAGTTTCAAATGGGTCTTGACCTGGAAGTACCTGTATCTCTGTCAGATTCATTGAACGGGATATTAGAAAAAATCAACCTGCAATCACTTGTTGTAAATGACTTTAACATAAATAATAATATTGAATTTAATATTATTGAAACACAGGTTGAATTAGCATCTCTTGACCTGAAAAGGCAAAAAACAGAATATTTACCAAATCTTTCTGTAATGTATATGAATAACTGGAATGCCATGAGAAACAAATTCAGTTTTTTCGATACAGACGAAAAATGGTATAGATCAGAAATGCTTGGATTTACGCTAAATGTACCGGTGTTTAGCAGTGGTTCAAAAAAATCAAAAATAAGCCAGAAGAAAATCGAGTTAGAAAAAATAATTGAAAATCAAAAACTTGTCAGGCAGGGTCTGGAGATGGAAAATCAACAGGCAAGGTTTGATTATAATACTGCTCTTGAAAAATACATGAGCGAAAATGAAAATGTAAAACTAGCAGAAAAAATTCTGGAAAAAACACGAATCAAATACAAGAATGGTATGGCTTCGAGTTTTGAATTAATACAGGCGAACAATCAATATTTGCGAACTGAGTCGGGCTTAACATCAGCAATGGTTGAATTATTAAATGCAAAAACACGCCTGGATAAAATATTGAACAGGCTATAGGGGAGGAGAAGAAGTAAGAAGTATAAAGTATGTAGTAAGTAGGCGGAGGGCAGAGTGCAAAGAGCAGAGAGACGATAGAACGATGGAACGATAGAACGATAGAACGATGGAACGAAAAGAGAAGATCAGAAGAAAACCCCCAATACGGAACAATTTAACAGACAGAGAAAAAATTGGATAATAGTAATATAAGAATACAAGAACTTATAACAATATTTTAAATCATAAAACAAAATAAAATATACGAATAATGAAAAAGTCTCTTTTTTTACTACTGGTTATTGCAATTGCAGGTTGTAATACGGACAACCCCGAAGCAATTAAAAACAAGCTGATAAAGCTTAAGGAAAAGCAAATGGTAATAAATAGTGAAGTTGCCAGGCTTGAACACGAACTTGAAAAAGACTCAACACAGGTAAATACAGAAAAAACAATTTCTGTAAAAATTAATGAATTAACTTTTGAGGAATTCAATCATTATATATTAATTAATGGTAATGTGGATGCAGAAAAGCATGTTTTTATTAGCCCTGAATTAAATGGTCAGATTGAGAAAATATACATATCGGAAGGCGAAGAAGTAAAAAAAGGAACACTATTGGTTTCTTTAAATACAAAGGTAATAGAAAGCAATATTGCGGATGTAAAAACAGGACTGGAACTTGCACGAAAAGTATTTAATAAGCAAAATGAATTATGGAAACAAAATATTGGCTCGGAAATACAATATCTGAATGCTAAGAATGCGAAAGAATCAGCAGAAAACAGGTTAAAAACGCTGAAGACACAATTGGAAATGGCCAGAATACGGGCTCCATTTTCAGGCTATATTGAAAAAATATCAGGTAAAGAGGGGGAAATGGCTTCACCGGGAAAAGCAATACTTGAAATTGTTAACCTTTCTGAAATGAAAATTTATGCTGATGTATCTGAAAAATACCTGGCAAATATTAAAGAAGGAGATACAACCATAGCACGTTTTCCTTCGTTGCCCGGGATAGAAATCGAAGTCCCGGTTTACAGAACAGGAAATGTGATAGATCGCAATAGCAGGACTTTTACTATTGAATTGAAGATAGATAATCCGGATAACCAGCTTAAACCCAACCTTATGGCTACAGTAATGCTTAATGATTTTTCAAAAGATTCTGCCCTGGTGGTACCCTCCGGTATTGTTAAAAAGGATATTCAGGGATCGTACCTTTATGTGGCTGATGATACCGGGGGAAACACGATAGCACACAAGGTATATATTCAAACCGGTCTGAATTATAAAGACAAAATAATGATAATTAATGGAGTAAAGGAAGGAGATAAGGTAGTAATTGCCGGATATAGCGAGGTGTCCGACGGAGTGAAAATAAACGTTAAATAAACAGACTGATAAACCAATAACAAAATGAGTATCAAGCCTAAGACAGATAGCATCATAAGAGATTTTAAATTAACCACAGCGGCGTTAAAAAACAGGAATACAGTATTCCTGTTGACATTTGTAATAATTGTTTTCGGACTGTTCTCATATCTTAATTTACCAAAGGAATTGTTTCCTGAGGTTGATATTCCAACAGTACTGGTGCAAACACCCTACCCCGGGAATTCTCCATTAGATATTGAAAATCTAGTAACACGACCGCTTGAAAAAGAAATTGAGTCTATTAATGGCATTAAAGAATTAAGTTCTAATTCCATTCAGGATGCGTCTCTTGTAATTATTGAATTCAATACTAATGTAAATATTGAGGATGCCGTATTGGATGTTAAAGATGCAGTGGATAAAGCCAAAAGTGAATTACCTAACGATTTGTTGATTGATCCGATTGTTATGGATATTGATTTTTCAGAGTTTCCTGTAATCAATATTAATCTGTCAGGCGATTTTAGTCTTGAAGAGTTGAAAGGATATGCCGAATATCTTGAAGAAAGAATTGAAACGATTGATGAAGTTTCAAAGGTTAATATCAAAGGGATCAATGAAAAGGAGATTAAAATAAACGTTGATATTCTTAAACTGGAAGCATTGGAATTAACATTTTACGACATTGAGAGTGCTATTGCATCTGAAAACATCTCTATGTCGGGGGGTGAAATTAAATTGGGTAATACCCGCCGGTCAATCCGTATTGCCGGTGAATTTGAGAATATTGAACAGATAGGAGATGTTATTGTTAAGCATGATGACGGAGATATTGTGTTTTTGAGAGATGTTGCTGAAGTGGAGGATGGATATGAAGAACCAACAAATTTTGCTCGTCTTGATAAAAACCCTGTTGTATCTCTGCAGGTGATAAAAAAGAGTGGAGAAAATCTGTTATCAGCTACCGATCAAATATTCAATATGGTTGATGAAGCTGGAAATAGCGGAAATATTCCTGCCACAATGAGCATTTCTTTTACTAATGACCAGTCGGATATGGTTAGAATGCAACTGAAAAATTTGGAAAACAGCATGATCATGGGAATAATTCTTGTGGTTCTTGTGCTTTTCTTTTTTCTGGGAACAAAAAATGCGTTGTTTGTTGGCCTGGCAATTCCCATGTCAATGTTCCTTTCCTTTGTGGTTTTAAGTCTGGGTGGGTTCCAAATAAACATGATTGTCCTGTTTGCATTGATCCTGGCATTGGGAATGCTGGTGGATAATGCTATTGTTGTGGTTGAAAATATTTACAGGTTCGTTGACAGGGGGTATAAACCATTGGAGGCGGCAAAACAGGCTGTTGGTGAAATAGCAATTCCTATTATCGTATCAACTGCGACAACTTTAGCCGCATTTGTGCCTCTGGCTTTCTGGAAAGGAATGATTGGTCAATTTATGAAAAACCTGCCCATTACATTGATTATAGTTTTAACCTCTTCTCTGTTTGTTGCCCTTGTAATAATTCCTGTTTTCTCGGCTACTTTTATAAACAGTAAGAAAAAGAATAATCGCAAAACCCGAAAGAAAAGATCATACCGTAATATGGCCATTATCGCAGGAATTGCAATAGTCTTATACGTAGCCAGGATGTTTGTTATTGCTAACCTGTTGAGTATATTTGTTTTGATCTCTTTATTCAATATTTTATTTCTTGATAAAATTCAACGTTGGTTCAGAGTAATTTTTCTTGTAAAACTTGAAAATGCTTACCTCAGAGTGTTAAATTTTGCATTAAGAGGAAAAAATCCGATAAAACTTTTTATTGGAACAATTCTATTGTTATTTTTTACCCTGATTCTTTTTCAGGTCAGGAAACCGGATGTTAATTTTTTCCCCAAGGGGGACCCGAATTATATCAATATTATTGCCGAACTTCCTGTGGGTACCGATATAATGGCAACCGATTCGGTAATGAGAATTGTTGAAAAAGACATAGACAAAATTCTGTTGGAAGAGCGAAAAATTGTGGAGTCTGTACTTACAACTGTTGGAACGGGATCTTCAGATGGTTTTCAGGCCGGAGATGAACCGAACAAGGGACTTATTACAGTAACCTTTGTGGATTATCAGTACCGGATGGGAATAAATACATCTGAAGTACTGAAAAAATTATCTAATCAGCTGATCGGTTATTATCCAGGCGTTCAAATATCTTTTGAAAAAAGTGACATGGGACCCCCTACCGGGAAGGCAATAAATATTGAAGTAGCAGGAAAAAATTATGATCAGTTAATATATCTGACAGACTCTATTCAGGCATTCATTGAACAATCAGATATTGAGGGAATTGAGGGGCTTAAAAAAGATCTTGAAGAGGATAAACCACAGCTATTGATCCAGATAGACAGAGAAAAGGCAAGAAGATTAGGTATTTCAACAATACAAATTGCCGGTACAATAAGAACTGCCTTATTTGGCAAAGAAATTTCAGATTTTAAAGTTGGTGAAGATGAATATCCTATACAGCTCCGGCTTCAGGACAAATACAGATACAGTGTTGCAGCTTTAATGAATCAAAAAGTCTCTTTTATGGATAATGGAAAAATGACACAAATTCCAATTTCAGCTGTTGCTGATATTAAGTACACTACCACATACAGTGCAGTGAACAGGAAAGACATGGACCGGGTTATTACTTTATATTCCAATGTGGTTGAAGGGTATAATGCGACAAAGATCAATAGTCAGTTAAAAATGATATTGGAGAATTTTGATATGCCTGAAGAATATCAATTTAAATTTACAGGTGAACAGGAAGAACAAAAGGAAGCTATGGGGTTTTTGAGCAGAGCTATGCTAATTGCATTGGCATTAATATTACTTATCCTGGTAACACAGTTTAATTCCCTTGTAAGACCGGGTATTATTATGGCAAGTGTTGTTTTCAGTACAATAGGGGTTTTTGGGGGGCTATCAACTTTCAGAATGGATTTTATTATTGTGATGACCGGAATAGGGATTATTTCCCTGGCAGGGATAGTTGTTAATAATGCAATTGTTCTTATTGACTATATCGAACTTCTGAAAGCGAGAAAAAGAATAAAACTGGGACTTGAAAAAGATGCCTTTTTACCTGTTGCAGAAGCTACGCAGTGCGTGGTTCAGGGAGGAAAAACACGTCTGCGTCCGGTACTGCTTACGGCTATTACTACAATTTTAGGACTGTTACCCCTGGCAACCGGTATGAATATAAACTTTAATACTATGCTGAGTGAATTTAATCCTCAATTATATTTTGGTGGTGATATGGTTAAATTCTGGGGTCCGATATCATGGACTGTGATTTTTGGATTAACATTTGCAACTTTCCTAACTCTTGTAATTGTTCCTGTAATGTACAGGATTACAATATCTGTTCAGAAAAGGATTATGCATTATTCTGAAAAATAGAAATAATTTCAATTCCTTCAGTTTTGAAGCGGACAAATTAGATTAAAAGTTATATTTTTATTTCTAAAAAAAATAATGTTTTTTAGAAAAGTAGCAGTTTTTACTGTTTGTCTTTTATTTATTGGATCAATATGCACTTTTTCTCAATTGGCTGATACCTCAGCGAACAGAAATAGATACTGGATAGTTGAATATTCAGGTCATTCAGGCAGGCAACTTAAAACATATTCAACCTTACCGGAAACAAGATATACCCTGATAAATGAGCTTAGATTAGCAATTCAAACAAATGGAAGTAAAGGTTGGCATGAACAATATGGTTACCCGCAAGTAGGTGTTTCAATACTTGTAGGATTATTAGGCAATCCTGACATTTTGGGGCAGAATATTACTATTGCACCCAACATAACATTTAGTACGGGAAAAATAAAAAACTGGTGTTTTCAGCCAACTTTTGGCATGGGTTTTTCTTATTTTTCTAAACCGAATGATCCGATTAAAAACCCCGAAAATTTAATGATCGGTTCACGGATTACCAATATCTCATATATAAATTTTTGTATGAGACGGAAACTGACACCACAATTGTATTTAAAAACAGGAATTAATTATTTTCATTTTTCTAATGGACATTATCAACTGCCCAATATTGGCATGAATATTTCTTCTGTAACAGTTGGACTAATTTATCATTCGTACTTACAATATCCATTACTAGAAACCAGAACTTATGATCCTGATAAAAAAATTAAACTCAATTTTCATATCGGTATGGGAGTGCAGGAATTTGGTACTGCAACCGGACCAATCGGAGAAGAAAAATACCCGGTTTATATCATATCCGTATATCTTTCAAAAAGATATGGTAAGGTTAGTAATTTACACCTGGGATTAAACGCAACTTATTATCAACGATTTTACGATTATTTTACGGAAAATAATCTTTTTGAATCTATGGAGTTCGAAAAATCATCCGTATTAACTTTATTTCTTGCCCATGAATTTCTTGCAAGACATTTTGGTTTTGTAAGCCAGGGAGGAATTAATTTTTATTCTCCACAACATAATTTAAGTTTCCTTTTAAGTGACCGTTGGATGACCCTCAATTCTTTTCTGAAATCATATGTTAGTACAAAAATTGGAGCAAAATACTATTTTTATGATACACAACAGAGAATTTCTAAAAACTTGTCTTTAGGACTATACTTAAAAGCTAATTTTGGTCAGGCCGATTTTATTGAAACCAGCATAAATTATACTTTTTGAAATAATAATAGAAAACACATTTTTAATAATGTATTTATAATCTTTTTGTAATGCAATCACAGACGTTTATTTGCCAGCAATTTGATGTAGCAATTCTCTTACATCGCTAACTGATTCAACATATAATCTGGCTTTAGTGTTTTTTGTTCCGACTTTAATAGTATAGGCTGTATCAGGCATTGCCTCAAATGTATATTCATCTGTCCAGTCATCACCTATTGCGAGTATGAAATCGAATTTTTCATCCCCTATTTTATAGATTGCTGCACGACCTTTATTAATCCCTGAATACTTAATTTCAAGCACCTTATCACCATCCATGATCTGAAGATTCAGGTTTGAAATTAAATCCATAAGCTGGTCTTTTAGCTCCCATGCTCTTTGAATTCCCAGATCAGGATCAGATTTTCGATAATGCCAGACAAGAGAAAAGTTCTTGTTTTCAATAAACGATCCGGGCGTTTGATCAATATAAAATTCCAGAATTGGGAGCACCAATTTTTTCCACTTATTATCAATTTGCTCCAGCATTAACCAATTTTCTCCAGGATTTTTGAACCACACACCATGTTCAGCAATAAACGAAATATTCCAATCTCCATCAAACCATTTTCCTAAGGTTTCTTTATCTCTGCCGCTAATAATAACAACATTGTTTTTAGGGTTGCCACTTAATTTTTTAAGAATACTGTATAATTCCTGATTTGGATTTGCATCTGCCGGATTTTTATGAAAACCCGTAAGAGTTCCATCATAATCAAGAAGAAATATTCTGTTTTGTGTTTTTTGATAATCATTGATAATGTCTTTCTTCCGTTCAATATTGATTTTTTTTGTAAGGTGTGTTTGTTGAATCTTTTTTACATCCGCCAATCCTTTCATGAAATCCCTTGCCCACCGGTCAACATTATAACGCTTTAGTCGTTTTTGAAGAACCTTGTTTCTTCTTTCCTGTTCTTCAACAGGCATTAGTATTGCCTGCTTGATCGCTTCTGCTATTTCTCCTAAATTATTGGGATTTACAATCAGCGCCTCATTCATTTCGTGTACAGCTCCGGCTGTTTCACTTAAAATCAATACTCCCCTGCCGTTGGGTTTTGATGCAACAAACTCTTTGGCAGTCATACTCATTCCATCACGAATTGGAGTAATCAGGGCAATATCTGCTGCGGTGTATAATTCAATCAAATCATCCAGCTCAAATGGTCTGTACAGGTACCAGACAGGCATCCAGTTAATTGTTCCGTAATTTCCGTTGATCCTGCCAACAAGTTCGTCAACTTCACTTTTAAGGTTATGATACATTTCTACTGTTTCTCCGGTTGAAACAACTATTAATATTAAGCTTACTTTACCACAGAATTCCGGGTTATTACGTATAAAAATCTCAAAAGCTTTTAACCGGTCGGGAATTCCTTTTGTGTGTTCAAGATTACTGGTTGATAAAATTAATTTCCTGTCATCTCCGGGAGAAAAATATTTTTCAATTTCTTTACTGATTTGTGATTTTTTCTCAGGAGGTTTATTTTGTTCAAGTATAGCGGCTTCCTGAAATTTCTCAAAATCAATTCCTTTTGGATAAGCATCTACCTTCAGGGTTCTTTCGTGGATTTGTATTCTGTTAAAAAAAGAATCATGCCCAAGTATTCTTCTTACACAACTTAAAAAGTGCCTGACATAGTTGTAAGTATGAAAAGCAATCAAATCGGCACCAAGCATACCCTCCAGGATTTCAGTCCGCCATGGTAAAAGCCTGAAAATTTCATATGAAGGAAAGGGTATATGGTTAAAAATACCAATGGAAATTTCGGGACACATCTCCCTGACCATTCCGGGCAGAAGCAACAGGTGGTAATCATGGATCCAGATTCTATCCCCTTTATTTACATGTTGTATTATATTTTCAGCATAGTAACGATTAACTTTAATGTATGCATTCCAGTATTTATCAACATAAACAGCATTCTGTGTAAAATAATGGAAAAGAGGCCAGATGGTTTCCTTTGAAAAACCATGAACAGAATCATTGATAACACTCCAATCGCCAAAAACCGGGATACAATTATATGCCAGAAGTTCTTTTCCAAGTGTTTCTTTCTCATAATCGGAAAGCCTGTAATGGTCAATATTGGTTAATCCTATCCATTTTGTATTATATTGCTTGTAAAAATTTTCAAGTTCTGATTTAACCGGTTCTTCTTTAAAAGTAATTTTAAAACCATTTTTGCCTTTCTCAATATGAACTGGTAATTGATTTGAAATGACAAACAAATTTTCCATAGGGTGTTATGTTATATATATCTAAGTTAAGAAAAAAATTGTATTTTAGAATTTTATAGTATTCCGGAATTATAGAACTGACATTTTTTGCTAACAAGAAAATGGTTTCACAAATGGCTTAAAAACATAAAATATAATTAGATTAACTATTATTATGCTACAAACATTGAAAATCTGATACAACAAAATATATTCTTATGAGAAAATTTGATGCGGTAATATTTGATCTGGATGGCGTAATAACACAAACAGCAAAAGTACATGGTATGGCATGGAAGGAAATGTTTGATGTATTTTTACGTGCCAGGGAAAAAAGATTTAATGAGCCCTTTAAAGAATTTACACATGAAGGAGATTATCTTCCATATGTAGACGGGAAACCCAGGTATAAAGGTGTTGAGTCTTTTCTGGAATCAAGGGGAATAGATATTCCCTTTGGAGACCCCGGAGATTCTCCTGATATGGAAACTGCATGCGGATTGGGTAATGCAAAAAACAAATTTTTTAATGAAGTTCTTGAAAATGACGGAGCCGAGGTTTTTGAATCTACGGTTTCCCTTATCCATGAGCTAATAAATATTGGTGTAAGAATTGGCGTTGCTTCTTCGAGTAAAAACTGCAAGCAAATACTTCAATCAGTTGATCTTCTCGATTTGTTTGAAACACGGGTTGATGGTGTGATATCTGCCGAATTAGGATTAAGCGGAAAGCCCGAACCTGATATTTTTACTACGGCCTGTAATAATCTTGGAGTGGATTATCATAGAGCAGTTATTGTTGAAGATGCCGTATCAGGCGTACAAGCAGGAATGAATGGAGGATTTGGCCTTACGCTGGGAATTGCCAGGGAAAATAATATCACTGATCTATTGATAAATGGAGCAGATATTGTTGTCGAAGATCTTTCTGAAATTAGTATTGACACAATAAATGAATGGTTTAATATAGGTCTGGAAAACAAAAAATGGACTTTAAATTATTATGATTACAATCCTGAAAATGAACGGTCGCGTGAAGCATTATTAGCAATTGGGAACGGTTTTTTTGGAACAAGAGGAGCAATGGAAGAAAGCAAAGCCAACAAAATAAATTATCCGGGCACCTATATTGCGGGATTATTTAACCGGCTTGTTTCCAGGGTTGCAAGGAGAGATATCGAAAATGAAGATTTTGTTAATAACCCAAACTGGCTTCCCGTTAATTTTAAGCCGGAAAATGGAGACTGGTTAAGTTTCGGGAAAGAACCGAATTTTGAAATTGAGAAAATTCACAGGAAACTGGATTTTAAAACCGGGCTACTAACCCGGTATATCATAATAAAAGATAAACAGGGAAAGCGAACAGAAGTTCTATCGAAAAGATTTGCAAGCATGGATAACCCTCATATTGCCGGTATCCGTTATGAAGTATCTCCATTAAATTATCAGGGAGCTTTATTAATAAGGTCAGGATTGTATGGTGATCATGTAAATTCCGGTGTTGAAAGATACCTGCAGTTGAAGCAGAAACAGCTTGAACCGGTTCTGCAAAATGGAGACAAAGAGAAAATATCCCTGGTTGTCAAAACAAATAATTCTGGTATAGTAATTGCTCAAAATGCTCGCCACAATATTTTAATTGATAATAAAAAAACTGAAATAGAAAGTAATATTAAATCCGGTAAAGGGTGGGTGACTGCTGATTTTAGTATTCATGTTGAAAAAGGACAAAATATCACACTTGAAAAACTTGTTTCTATTCACACATCAAAGGATAAGGGAAATCAGAATCCTTTAAACAGCGCAGAGAAGGATATTAAATCGGCAGACTCATGGAGCGGGATGTTTGAGAGATCGGCTAATAAATGGGAAGAGTTATGGGATAATTTGGATATAAAAATTAACCATGATCCCAATTCCCAAAAACTAATCAGGTTGCATTTATATCACATGCTTGTAACTGCTTCAGAACACTTTACCGAGCAGGATGCCGGAATACCACCCAGGGGTCTTCATGGAGAAGCATACAGGGGCCATATTTTCTGGGACGAGTTGTATATTCTTCCTTTGTATAACATCCACATGCCAGGGGTAACAAAGGCGTCGCTTATGTATCGTTACAGAAGACTTGATAAAGCAAGAGAATATGCAAAAGAACAGGGATATAAAGGAGCAATGTTTCCCTGGCAAAGTGGGAGTGATGGCAGGGAAGAGACGCAGATTATTCATCTAAATCCTTTATCGGGAGAATGGGGTGATGACTATAGCTCATTACAAAGACATATATCTATAGCACTGGCTTATAATGTATGGAACTACTTTGCGGCAACCCAAGATGAAGAATTTATGATTAATTATGGTGTCGAGTTGTATCTGGAAATTTGCCGTTTCTGGGCAAGCAAAGCAGAATTTAACAGTGAATCAGGCAGATACTCTATTTGTAAAGTTATGGGACCGGATGAATTTCATGAAAAATATCCGGGCTCAGAAGAGGGAGGAATAAGGAATAATGCATATACAAATATCATGGTAAGCTGGCTTTTTAAAAAAGCCAAAGTTTTATATACACTGCTTCCCGGGGATGAAATGAGAGAAACATGTAAAAAACTCGGTTTTGACGAGGAAGAAATACAAAACTGGCAAGTGATAAGGAAGAAGCTAAAACTGGAAATATCCAAAGGGGGTATAATTGCTCAGTTTGAGGGTTACTTTAAATTGAAAGATCTTGCCTGGGATAATTATCGTAAAAAATATAAAAATATACATCGCCTTGACAGGATTTTAAAAGCCGAAGGGAAATCTCCTGATGAATATAAGCTTTCAAAACAAGCCGACCTGTTAATGTTATATTATAATCTTGATAAAGAAGAGGTTGAAGAGGTTGTTGAAGAGATGGGATATAAATTACCGGACAAATATTTTGAAGCCAATTTTGATTATTACATTACCAGGACAACACATGGCTCAACACTTAGCCGTTTGGTCCATGCTTATCTGGCTAACCTTATTAACAAAAGAAAGCTTAGCAAACAATTATTTCAGGAATCGTTAACGAGTGATTATAATGATATACAGGGAGGTACAACAGGAGAAGGAATCCATTGCGGTGTAATGGCAGGAACAGTATGCCTGGTGTTAAATTCATATGCCGGTCTTAATCTGCGATCAGATATAGTGAAAATTTGCCCGAAACTTCCGGAATCCTGGGATAATTTAATATTTGGATTTAAATTCAGAGATGAACATTACCGTTTGGTGGTCAGGGAAAAAGAAATTGAAATTTTAGTAAAAAGTCCTTTCAGGAAAGAAATTATTATTCATCTTTGCGGAAAGGAATTTTCCATTCCGGTTAACGTAAATAAAAGAATTAGTATTAATTGAAACAGAAAATAGCATGCTTGGTGATGTATTATTAATTAAGGAAATTCATAAGGAAGCTGCAAGAACATTAAAGAAAAGAGTTATTGCCGATCTGGAGAAAAAGGAAAGAAGATACAGGTATATTGTTGGAATTTCGGGTGAATCAGGTTCAGGCAAATCAGAATTAGCTCATACATTAGGCACTTTTTTGAAGGAAGACAGAATAAGAGTAAAAGTGATTCACACCGATGATTATTATAAAATTCAGCCCTTGTTACGAGCTGAATGGAGACGGATAAAAGGATTTGATAAAATCGGCATTAATGAATACGACTGGGTTAAAATAAAAAAAACCATTCGTGACTATAAAGAAGAGCAGGAATGCATGATGCCTTGTATTGATATAATTCCTGAACAGGTGGATAAGCTGATTACTGATTTTGCAAAAATAGATCTTTTAGTTATGGATGGACTTTATGCAATTAAAGCCGATGATCTTGATCTTAGGGTGTTTATTGATCTGACCTACCAGGAAACGAAGATATCTCAAATTGAAAGACTGAAGGAAATTTATAATAAAGAAAGAATGGCAGTGTTGGAGCGGGAGCATATAAATGTAGAATCGTTAAAACCATTAGCTGATCTGATCGTTAATAAAAGCTATCAGGTAGTTAAAGCGAACAATAATAACAACAATAATAACGGCCAGAATGGTTTTTCTATTTAGAATCTATTTATAACCAATTTATTAATGGTCACATAAATTTTCAGTGGTTTCAAGGGTTCCATTCAGGAAATTTTGAACAATCTCATCAGGAGATTCCTGGGGAGCACCGGTATGTACATTAATTTTTTTTTGTTTAAAATTATCAATTGCCTTTTGTCCCATTCCTCCTGCAATAACGTCGGTAACATTCTTTTTATTAAGCCAGTCCGGATAAAGATCGGGTTGGTGAGGCGGAGGGATAATAATTTCCCTTTTTTTCACCTCACGTTTCCCTGCTTCATAAATATAGAAATGTTCACAATGTCCAAAATGAACACCCAGCAAATTATTTGTTGAGGGTATTGCAATCTTTTTCATGTAAGTGTTTTTTTCTTTATTTATTCAATTCCTGAACCCTTTTATTAATACTATCAAGTTCCTTTTGAAGTTGATCTGATTGGTTTTTAAGCGATTGAATTTCCTCTTCTTTAGTTAATGGATATTGTTCGTTGTCATATTGAGGATAAAAAGACGTTCCTCTTCTTCCCCATCCGAAACCAAATCCTCGTCCCAAACCTCTCATTACTCCTCTGCCCCGGCCATAACCGAATCCGCGATTAGCAAATTGGGGTGTTTCATTTCCGGCACAGTTTCCTGCGCCACGTCCTGTCATTGAACCTCTTCCTTCAGGTCCTGTTCTGTCAAATCCTGGCATAATAACCTCCTTTTTTTAGTTGTGTATAAATTAATAATATATCATGTTTTGTTTACAATTTGGACAAATGTGCCGGTTACAGGGTTTCCCCGGTTCATGGGGGATTTTTGTACCGCAACCAGGACAAATGCAAAAATCAGATCCTGTTCTTCCTCTCTGTCTGTGTCTTCTTCCTGCTCTCCAGTTTTCAACCATTGTGTTTATATGATCAATATCTTCAGAATTGCAATTTGTGCATTGTTTCGAATCTTCGGGGGCTAATGTAAATACATGGAAACAACTGTTACACCTGTACCATGGTTTGTCAAAACTCACATCTCCACCTTCAATATTAATAGATCTTCCTTCAACAAATGCCAGTGCAATTTTTTTTCTGACGCTTTCATAAATACGTGTGAAAGTAGGTCTGGAAATTCCCATCATCCTTGCCCCTGCAGCATGTAATAGCCCATCATAATCAACCAGTTTAAATGCCTCATATTCCTCGATCTGCAGTGATACAGGATCTTTATGTTCCCCCGAAATTCCAACGGGTTGATATCCCTGTATTTTTGGGGGAGTGTCAATATTCCTGAATCTTCTTGGTCTTGGAGACATAAAAAAAGTATTTATCTGTTTCTAGTACAAATATAATGAACATATGTTCATAAAGCAAATTATATTGTAATTATTTTTATTATTCAGTGCCTTAAGTTTGGAATGAGTAAATGCTTAAATAAGTAAATGATAAAATGTTTATTACTATTTTCATTTTTGGCGATTGTGAACCGCCTTGCCCTTCTGAAGCTCGTAACGAAGTGAAGAGCAAAGGAGGGCCGACTGATTGTTCTTTTTTTGTATCTTTGTTAAACTGCTTTATTATTTGTATAAAACAAATGGTGAGTTTTATAGAAGATTTTATTAGCCTGTTTTATCCGAAACTTTGTGCTGCTTGTGGTGCTCATTTATTACAACAGGAGAAGTACGTTTGCACGCAATGCTTATACAATTTACCAAGAACGAATTATCATTATACTAAAGGAAATCCTGTTGAACAGGCTTTCTGGGGAAGAACTGAGATAGTTGTGGCGACAGCATATTATTTCTTTGAGAAAGAAAACCGGTTCGCGAAAATAATTCATGAGCTGAAATACCGTGGGAAAAAAGAAATAGGAATTGAAATGGGTAAAATATTTGGGGCGGAATTAAAAGAAAATTCCCGGTTCGACGAAGTGGATTTGATAATTCCAGTTCCATTACATTGGAAAAAGCAGAAGAAAAGAGGATATAACCAGAGTGAGTTTATTGCCTCAGGAATAGCTGAAAGCATGGGTAAATCAATAGATGTTAATATTTTGTACAGGGCAGTGGAAACAGAAACTCAAACACGGAAATCACGTTATGAAAGATGGGAAAATGTAGAAAACATTTTCAAGTTAAAGTCGGTTGATAAAATTGGGGGGAAACACATCCTTCTGGTTGATGATGTAATTACTACCGGAGCGACACTTGAATCCTGTGCAACAACATTGTTAAAGGGAAATAATACAAGGGTTAGTATAGCTACTTTGGCAATGGCATGATAAAGAGAAGAGGGGATGAGGAGAAGAGGAGATGAGGTAATGAGGAGATGAAGTGATGAGGAAATGAAGTGATGAGGAAATGAAGTGATGAGGAGATGAGGAGATGAAGTGATGAGGAAATGAAGTGATGAGGTGAAGAGGATAGAAGAAATTAAAAATTAGAAATTAAAAATTAAAAAGGAGAAAACGTATGAAAAACCAATTATATTTATTATGTGTTATAGTACTATTAGGCTATAGTTGTGCAGGTGAGAAAACGGATCAAAAAAACACTTCGGCACAAATCATAGGTCAGGGAATTATTATTCCCAGGGCAAAACTGTCAGACAAGATTAAAGGAGGATGGGCAGGCCAGGTAATTGGTTGTACATACGGCGGACCGACAGAATTCAGATTTAACGGAACAATGATACAGGAATACCAACCAATACCATGGTATGACGGATATATTAAAAGCTGGTATGATAATGCTCCGGGACTGTATGACGATATTTATATGGACCTGACTTTTGTTGAGGTTTTTGAAAACGAAGGATTGGATGCCCCGGCACTATCTCACGCAAAAGCATTTGCCAATGCCGAGTATATGCTATGGCATGCAAATCAGGCAGCCCGATATAACATACTTAACGGAATCAATCCCCCGGAGTCAGGATACTGGACAAATAACCCGCATGCAAATGATATAGATTTCCAGATTGAAGCTGATTTTGCCGGACTTATGTCGCCGGGAATGGTTAATTCTGCGACAGAGATTTGCGATAAGATCGGACATATTATGAATTATGGTGATGGGTGGTATGGCGGCGTGTATGTTGCAGCAATGTATTCCCTTGCATTTGTTTACAATGATGTAGAATATATCGTTAATGAAGCATTAAAAACCATTCCTGAGCAAAGTCAGTTTTATCAGTGTGTTAATGATGTAATAAACTGGTATCATCAATATCCAAATGACTGGAAAGCGACATGGTTTGAAGTAGAAAAGAAATGGTCTTCTGATATAGGATGTCCTGATGGGGTATTCAGGGCTTTTAATATTGATGCAAAAATTAATGCTGCCTATATAACAATTGGACTTCTTTACGGAGAGGGAGATTTTGGAAAAACGGTTGATATTAGTACACGCTGCGGACAGGATTCTGACTGTAATCCTGCAAGCGCAGGAGGTATTCTGGGAACAGTATTGGGATATAGTAATATTCCGGAATATTGGAAAATGGGACTTGTGGAAGTTGAAGATATCGATTTTAAATATACTTCAATTTCTCTGAACGATGTTTACAAAATGGGTTATAAACATGCCATTAAGATGGTTGAAAAAAACGGGGGCACTGTTGGTGAGGTTAATCTGGAAATCATGCTTCAGGTGCCGGAGGTCGTAAAATTTGAAAAGGCATTTGAAGGACATTTCCCGGTTGAAAGAAAACAGGTGGATTGGGAAAAAAAAACGATGAACAAAGAAAATCCTGAATATGTTTTTGAGTTTGAAGGGATAGGATTTGTTTTAACAGGAAACTCACAAAAAGATGATAAACTGATTGAAGATTATACACATATTGCAGAGATATTTATTGATGGTGAATTATCAGAAACAGTGAATCTTCCTACATCTTTTACTACCAGGAGACATGATATTTGCTGGAAATATAACCTGCCGAAACAAAAACATAAAGTAAGGGTGAAGCTGATTAATCCCAAACCGGGGTATAGGCTCTGGTTAGGGGATATTGTTGTTTACTCAGACGAACAGAAAACCTATGAAAAATAGTTTCATAAACTTAAAATCCATCTACCATGTATATAGTTTCTTCTTACACTCTGGCAATAGTTTTTACATTAATAACCATGTTGTGCTGGGGATCGTGGGCAAACACCCAGAAGCTTGCCGGTAAAACATGGCGCTTTGAGCTTTTTTACTGGGATTATGTAATTGGGATACTGTTTCTTTCCCTGGTTTCCGCCTTTTTATTAGGAAGTTTTGGAGAGAACGGGAGAGGTTTTATTAATGATCTTAAACAGGCGGAATGGAACAACCTATCGAATGCATTTGTTGGAGGTGTGGTTTTTAATCTGGCTAATATACTCCTGGTAGCAGCTATTGCCATTGCCGGGATGTCTGTTGCATTTCCTGTGGGGATTGGAATTGCCTTGGTTTTCGGTGTGTTAATTAATTATATCGCTGCACCGTATGGCGATGCTGTTATCCTTTTCTCAGGGATAGGATTGATAGCTATAGCAATTATTCTTGATGCTGTTGCTTATAAGAAGTTAACTAAAACGAAAAAGAAGGTATCAACAAAAGGGATTATTTTGTCTATTTGTGCAGGAGTATTGATGGCATTGTTTTACAGATTTGTTGCCAGTTCAATGTCAACTGATTTTGTGAATCCTGTTTCGGGTAAGCTTACTCCATATACCGCTGTATTCATTTTTGCAATTGGCATATTAGCAAGTAATTTTATTTTCAATACTGTTTTTATGAAGGAACCTGTTGAAGGCGATCCTGTTACATATAAGCAATACTTTAGTGGAAGTTTAAAAGTTCACTCAACAGGTTTTCTGGGTGGAATTATCTGGTGTATTGGAATGTCTTTAAATATTATTGCAGCAGGGAAAGCAGGATATGCTATTTCTTATGGGTTAGGACAGGGGGCAACACTAATTGCCGCCCTATGGGGAGTGTTTATATGGAAAGAGTTTAAGGACGCTCCGGGTGGAACAAATATATTGTTAACCCTGATGTTTGTTTGTTTTGTGATAGGATTAGGATTGGTGGTATATGCCGGAGTATAAATTTCCTGGTTTTTGGTCAGGCGGATAATATCATATATCAGTTGTTGGTTTCTCCCCACTTAAAAGCATCAGTTTTTATATCTGCCAGTTGCAATACACGATACACAACAGTATCAACAAGATCTTCGATACTACCGGGTTTATTATAAAATGAAGGGATGGCGGGACAAATAATACCACCTGCCTCGGTTATAATTTTCATGTTATTAATATGGATAAGATTAAATGGTGTTTCTCTGGGTACAAGGATAAGTTTTTTCCTCTCTTTCAGAATAACATCAGATGCCCGGGTTATAAGATCATCTGATGTACCGTTTGCAATACGGCCAAGAGTTCCCATTGAGCATGGACAGATTATCATAATATCATAACCGGCGGATCCGGAAGCAAAAGGAGCAAAGAAGTCATTTTTTTTATAGATATTAAAGGGTATAGATTGTTCGGGATCTGTGTCCAGTTCGTATTTCCATACTTCTTTGGCGTTATCTGAAAAAACAACATCAATCTTTTCAACCTGATTCTTCAGTGTTGCAAGTTTTTCAAATAGTGTTTTTGCATATATCGCACCACTGGCACCGGTAACTCCGATAATAATTTTATGATCTTTTCTCATTTCTATAACAAAGATAAATTAACCGTTAGAGGTAGTAAGCTTATTGATCAATTTAACAACCCCATTCACAGCAGTTTCTTTAAAAAAGACAACATTAAGTCCGTGTGGAACATGGATATCTGCAGGGTCGATAAGATATATTTCACAATTTTCCGGTGCATAATTAATCAACCCCGCCGCGGGATAAACATTCAGAGATGTTCCTATTACAACAAGAACATCTGCTGTTCCGATTATTCTGACTGCATCTTCAATAGCAGGTACTGCTTCACCAAACCAGACAACATGTGGTCTGAGTTGTGACCCTTTTTCACATCTATCCCCTTTTTTTAGTTCCCATCCGTCAATTTCATAAACAAGAGCCGGATCAACAGTACTTCTTGCTTTTCTTATTTCTCCATGTAAGTGCAGAACTTTACTGCTACCTGCTCTTTCATGCAAATCATCAACATTTTGTGTAATAATTTCAACATTAAATTTTTCTTCAAGTTCAACTAATCCTGTATGCCCTTTATTTGGTTCAGATTCAAGAAGTTGTTTCCTTCGTTCATTATAGAATCTTAATACAAGTTCTTGATTTGCTTCCCAGGCTTGCGGACTGGCCACTTCGGTAACATCATATTGTTCCCACAGACCACCCATATCGCGGAATGTTTTTAGTCCGCTTTCAGCACTCATTCCAGCACCCGATAGAACAACTAGTTTCTTCATATGGTTTTTGCTTAATAAGAAAAGCAAAAGATAACAGATAAATATACGTAAACAGGAGCAAAATGAACAATTTCAATTAAAAAACATTATAACGGAACAATAAATATTTTTTTAACTACTTAGTGCCTGGAGTTTAAAATGCCTGAAGTGCCGGCACTCTAAACTTTAGTTCACTTTAAGTATTTATTATTTACTACTGATGATTTATTATGTAAATTAGCATAGAATTATTTTGTTATTATTATTTAAATAAAGGTCTGATTAACAACAAGGCAGATGATTGACAGAATTACGGTTGAAAGAATAATGGACAGTGTGGAAATTGTTGATGTGGTACAGGATTTTGTTACATTAAAAAAAAGGGGAGTGAATTATGTTGGGCTCTGTCCGTTTCATAATGAAAAAACCCCCTCTTTTACCGTTTCCCCGTCAAAAGGAATATATAAATGTTTTGGTTGTGGTAGTGGAGGTAATGCAGTAAACTTTATTATTGAACACGAACATTTAAGTTATCCGGAAGCGCTTAAATTCCTGGCAAGGAAATATAATATTGAAATTGTTGAGAAAGAACTTACAGCCGAAGAAGTTGAGCAAAAAAATCAGCGGGAGAGCATGCTGATTTTATCAAGATTTGCTGCAGATAACTTTCAGGAAAATCTGTTTAAACATCAGGAAGGGATATCTGTTGGGTTAAGTTATTTTAAAGAAAGGGGCTTTCGTCATGAAATACTGAAAGAGTTTAGTGTTGGATATTGCCTGGAACAAAAGGATTCATTTACCAAAATTGCTCAAGAGTCGGGTTATAAACTTAACTACCTTATCCAAACCGGTCTTACTATAAAAAAGGAGAATTATACATTTGATCGTTTTAGTGGCAGAGTTATTTTTCCTATTCATAGTTTATCAGGACAGGTAATAGGGTTTGGGGGGAGAACATTAACAAAAGAACCCAAAGCAGCTAAATATTTAAATTCGCCGGAATCGGAAATTTACCATAAGAGCAGGGTATTGTATGGCCTTTTTCAGGCAAAGAAAGAAATTGTTAATAAAGAAAACTGTTTTCTGGTTGAAGGATATACAGATATTCTTGCAATGCACCAGGCCGACATTCACA
>Ga0307992_1000275_pt1 | contig 33270 bp, 32 predicted proteins | sample EllFjometagen133_FD_203162 | JGI IMG/M metagenome (GOLD analysis project Ga0307992, IMG submission 203162) | Marine microbial communities from Ellis Fjord, Antarctic Ocean - #133 | ecosystem: Environmental > Aquatic > Marine > Unclassified | place: Southern Ocean | collected 2014-10-08
CACCAGAAATTGTGCGAAGCACATTTCTGGGCCAATGTAAATATGAGCGAAGCGACACGTGACCCACTTTTCCCAGATAGTCCACCAGAGATTTTTGATATACTAAAAATATGCAATTTCTTTTAATTTTAATCTTGTTGGGAGCTTCGTATTTTATACTTCCTCAACTACAAAGGGAGATTAAATTAATGGAGGGTTCACACGAACAAGATATTGAGAAAGCATTTACTCAAGAGAAAGATAAACAAAAGAAAAATATTTTATTTTATTTCAAACAATTAAAGTTTAGGTTTATTGTATTTCTTCTAACTATAATCTTGTGTATTGTTTATATACTCATATAAAAAAAGTTTGCAACATCGTTCATAGTACTCCGCCAGACAAAAAATGATGGATTTATGCCATCATATTTTATCTTATGAGCTGGAAACGAACTTTAGTTCGATCCTACAATACACTTAACGAGTAAAACGAGTTTAGTGGTTTTGGATGCCAAAGGAGCGAAGCGACACCTGGCCTCCTTGCCCACCATCAAAAATCGCTTGCATTTTTGATGGGCCAAGCATAATTCGCAAGAACTTCCTTGATCCCACCTTAGTTTTCATATTCTATTTCACCATATTCGTTAAAAGTTACCCTTGTTGGATCAAGTTGTTGTGGGGATATTGAAGATCTATTCACTAGACCTGTATCCACATCCTTTTCATTAATTAATTTCCTTAACGAACTGATTACCTCAGGCATATCCAATCTACTTCTCAACTTGCCAAATGTTAGAATCTCTACCATTGCATCAGCCAACGCTTCTTCTTCAACAGGAATGTTCTCTACATTGCCATATTTATCCTTCTGTAAGTGAATAACTCTTTCCTGTAAAGGTTTATTTTGTTGTACAAGTTTTTTCCACTTTTGCATAAGTACCGGGTCAATTTTCTCGGGCCAAGCAATATGTGTTATCTCGTGTATTAGTGCCTTAATCGAGAGCCCTTCTATAAATTGTTGTGCGTCTTCTCCATTGATGAATCTATCTTCTAGACCCTCTTTTTCCGCATATCTGTTTGCCATTTCTACAATCTTTTCGGGCTTAATAGCAAAAAACGCCATGTGTTTCTCTGCGATTACAGCAACGAATCCTGGCAACTCCCCAGTTAAATCACCTTCTGCTCCGATTTCTTTTCGATAGTTTTCTTCTATTCTACTGAAGGTTTCGTCTCCCGGATAGTTTATGGATACTTCAACACCTTCCGCACCTAATTCTATACCAAAAGCCTCTTTTAAACTTAGCAGGACACTGTCTATCGATTTCTGTTCAATAGGTGGGATTGAGGATTCCCTAAGCTCTGGTTTATATGTTTCGCTTGACATACATCGATTATACATATTGCCCACAAAGAAATTTGGAACATTGTTTACGATAATTATGTCACTTTTTGTTTGGAACTAGGAATTTCTGAAGATACTACAATCGAACTGCTATAATTTTCATATGAAAAAACCGCCTTTTTTATACCATGCTTCCTCTAATAAATATGTAGAAATATTCGAACCTCGCGAAGAAAGCGTGAGAGACCAGGAAGAAGGTCCTGTAGTATTTGGGACACCGAATAAAACATATGTCTCCATGTTTATGGTGAAATCTAATGATTCTTGGACTAGTAAGGGGAGGTATAACGGGGTGTGGTATCACGCTATTTCTGATGAAAAAAGATATAGACAGTTAGATAAAGGAGGGGCTATTTATACTTTGCCAAACGATACTTTTGAAACTGATCCAACAAGGGGAATGAAATCTATGGAGTGGGTAAGCAAAGTAAGCGTAAAACCAACGAAAAAAGAGGTTTATTCTAGCGGTGTGAGGGCTATGATGGAGAATGGAGTTAAGGTTTTGTTTATTACTAAAAACGTTTTTGCAGATTTTAAAAATCTAATGGAGAGACAAGAAACAGAAAAGGCTTTTGATCTACTTTTTTCTTGCAAACCTTTACACTAGTCAATTTAGTAATTGCTCACGATTTCTACGTATCAATCTTTTTCCCTTGTTCTCTGTGAAAACCGTGCTAGAATATTTCCCATGATAGCGACAGATCTAAAGACAGGAGTAATTTATCAAGAAGATGGCCAGCCTTGGCAAGTAGAAAAATACTCTCATCACAAAACAGCACGCTCCGGGGCTACAGTAAAGGTTTTTGTGCGTAATCTTATCACAGGGGAAACCAGACAAAAAAATTATCTCGGAAATAATAAAGTAGAAGATGCCTTTGTGGAAAGAAAAAACGTTCAATATTTGTATCAGAATAACGGTTATATTTTTATGGATCCTGACACATACGATCAATTTGCTGTCCCTGAAAAAGCTCTAGGAGGAAAGGCTAAATACTTGAAAGCAGGCGAGACTTTTCAGGTCATGTACTTTGAAGGGAAGCCCGTTTCCGTAGAATTTCCTAATAGTATGATTTTTGAGGTAGTCTATGCCGATCCCGGATTTAAGGGAAACACTGTTGGTAATGTTTTAAAGAACGCTCAAATGGATGGCGGTTTTACGGTTAAGGTTCCCACTTTCATAAAGAAGGGGACTAAGGTCAAGGTCGATACTCGAACAGGATCGTATATCTCCAAAGCCTGAAATCTAGAGTAGCCCTTGTCGAAGATCGGTTCTTTATCGAGGACGCTCCTTCAAAGTGCTATTATATACTTATGCAACTAAGCTCGAAAATAGCAATTTTCGGATTCACATTCTATACGCAAGGACTGTTTTTTATTTTGGCCCTCTTATTTTCATTGTTTGCAGTTTGGCAAGAAGGTCGAAAAGACGGTTTTAACGAGGAAAGGCTTTTCGATAAGTATTTACTCGTTGTGCTCTTAGCTCTTTTATTTTCAAGAACTTACCACGCCTTAGAAAAGCATTACCTATTCTTCCCTCTAATAAAGCACGTTCTCACACTCTGGAAACCTGGGCTAAGCCTGGAAGGATTTTTTCTCGGCTTTATTTTATGGTCTTTTTTACTAGCACGGTTATCTAAGTGGTCAGTGTTCAGGATTCTAGATATTTTTTCTTTAGCATTATCCTTTGGCGCCCCCGTAGCAATCTTGGGTTATATAGCCCTACAAAAAGAGTTTAGCCATCTAATAATTATGGGCTTGCTACTAATATTTTTTGGAATGTTTTCGGTTCTTAGATTAAAAAAGCTTTTCTCTGGGTTAACTTTCATCCTTTTTTTGGTTCTTTTTGTTGTTATAAGGACATTCGGGGGGTTTACTGATTCAAGGGATTTGATATTCTATAGCATATTATTTACAATTATCATATTAGTATCAGTACTGAGGATTAAAAAATCTATGAGTAACGGAAGAAAACTACCAAAGTCAATATTTGAAAATTTAAAATCCAGACTTTTAGCAAAACGCGAGGATATAAAAGAGCAGGAAAATCTTTTGGAAGAAGAAGATCCTTATATGCAGGAGGGGCGGGCTGTAGGCAATTCAGAAACCGTTGATGAAGCTTATTTGGAGGATACTTTTAAGACCGTTATTGATGCGCAAAAAGTGAGTGTAAAGCGCCTTAAAGGCCTTGTTAAAAAGGCTCTTGGTAAGATGCAAAGAGGCCATTATGGTATGTGCGAAAAGTGTGGGGAGCCGATTGATGCAGCTAGGCTGGACGCTTACCCAGAAGTTACTTTATGTAGTAAATGCGTTAAAAAAGCCGAAGCTGAACAGGCTAGCAATTTCGTGTCCGTGTAAATGATTTATAACTGCTCCTTTCCATTTTCTAAGTTTATGAGATTGGATGTTTTTATTTTACTAATCATTTTGGGATTTGGGCTATTTGTGTACTCATTTTATAGGTTGAGGCTTTTGGAGGGGCATCGTTATTTTTCATTTTTTGGCCTAGTACTACTTTCGATAGGGGGTTCCCATAACTTATCGGTAAGATACTTCAAAGGATGTGTACTAGACCCTTACACTTTTTTTGGTATTTTTTCATTTAATTTTGCGGACGTGCTTGTGAATGTAGGTTTTGTTCTATTGTTTTTAGTATATATAATGGATTTTGTTGCCAAAAAGAAAGAGCAAGAAGTGTAGGAGAGGTTAGTTAAGTTTATGAGAAAAAAAATAGCAAACGAAATAGAAATAATACATGAGGATGATAGTTTACTCGTTTTAAATAAACCATCCGGCCTTATTGTAAACCGTTCTAAGACTGCCCGAGAGAAAACCTTGCAGGACTATTTGGATGAATATTTGAATTTGCCACAATTGGTCAAAGACTGGGAAGCTACACCGGAACAGGAGATATTTAAACAACGCTCTGGATTAGCCCACAGACTTGATAAAGGTACATCGGGAGTACTTTTAGTTGGAAAAACCCCAAAAGCCCTAGCTGTTTTAATGTCCCAGTTTAAAGAACGAGAAATCCATAAGGAGTATCTAGCTTTAACTCACGGGAAGATAATAGATCAAAAGATAGAAATCCAAGCCCCGTTAGGTAGAAATCCTAAAAACAGAGTCAAATTTGCAGTGGTGGAGGAGGGCAAGTCCTCTAAAACCGTTATTGAAAATCTCAAGGTTACGGGCGTTTTTACCTTAGTACTTGCAAAACCAGAAACCGGACGAACGCATCAAGTGAGAGTACATTTGGCGGCGATAAACCATCCAGTTGTGGGAGACAGACTTTACTGTCCAAAAAGTTTCTTGGATATTGACATGCAAAATGTTGGCCGACTTATGTTGCATGCACGAAAAATATCCTTTATTCATCCAGTGTCATTTAAAAAGGTGACATACACTGCAGAAATCCCTGAGGAATTCCTGAAATACTATTAAACTTTACCCAATCTTCTGCTAAACTAGTACTTAATGCCCAGAAGACCTGCTCGACATAGACGAAGACGCAAAAACGCACCTCTTAGGAAATACTTCGGGATAGGCGTTTTGTTTGTAGGTTTCCTTCTTTTTCTCAGTTTATACGCCTTTTACAAACAATTTCATCAAAGTTATACATTCGCATCTTCAATGACATCGGATGATTTTAAGCACAAAGACTTTTACACAGTTGCTCTTCTGTCTTCTGAAGATCCATTCGATATAGTTCCCCTGAGGTTGAGGTCCATTAAGCTATTGTTTTTAAGCCCAGAACACTCGGTTTTTAGTGTTTATGATGTACCTACGACCTTAACTTTTGACATGCCCGGAAAGTTTGGGGAGGAGGAACTCTCGAAGTCGTTTGCTTTGGGAACAATGGAGTTTTCTTCTTCAGATGAAATCTATTATGAATCCGGTATGAATTTTACCCTTAAAGTATTGCAGGATTTAACAGGTATTAAAGTAGATCGTTTTGTTTTAGTTGAGCCCAGTATGGCCGAGTTTTCGGAAACGCTTTTAGTTAAGGGAAATATTCTTGAACTGCTTCACAGATCCGAGAGTAAAAATATAAAGCAATCACTTAAGACAAATATGAGTTCCGCTGATTTCCTTCATTTCTATTCTCTGGTTACAGGTTTTTCTAAAAGCGAAACAACTTTTAGCACGTTCGAGTCCCCGGATCTTTTAGACGCTTTTATTAGAGAGATGACCTATGATACCCGCTTTGCTGAAGAAAAGAAGAGCATAGCTGTTTTAAATGGGTCGGGATTGTCCGGCGTAGCCGGTTTTGGTGCTAGAGTTGCAAAGAATATGGGGGGCCATGTTGTTGCCGTTGATAACGCCAATGACACTTATGAAAAAAGCTATTTAATAGTGGAGGATAGAACATGCCAAACAACTTTGTACTTGCTTTCGTTTTTTAATGATGTCGAAGTGCGCTTAAGGAGTGAGGTTGACTTTGATGAGCCGGTTTTGGATCGTGCTGATACTACTTTAATATTCGGACTTGACATAGCATCAAAATATTGAATAATATGTAAGTAGCGTTAGTTGCAAAAAAAGTTTGGACCCCATCACGTAATTTATTGTGAATACATCTATTCTTGTGGTTTTAGCCCCGGTTTTTGTTGGGGTGCTCGTTCTTGTTGCTTATATTGCTAAGAAATTATGCAAGGAATATCCCTCGGACTCTTTACTTTCCAGTGATATTGATATTCTAGAGTTGCGTGTACCCAGGATAGAAGAAACATCTGGAGACATGCACTCTTCTTCATTGTCTGCAGAGGGCATGTTCGCCTCGTTACACGGTCTTTTGAAAGAGGTAGCTACAGACCAAGAGTACTTTTCACTTGAAGTAGTTTCTATAGGGGAGCGTGGAATTCGCTTCTACATAGTTGTTCCAAAGAGGATCTCCAAATTTGTAGAAAGCCAAATATACGCTCAGTATTCATCGGCTCAAGTAAAGATTGTAGATGATTACGTTGATGTGCTGCCTGTTGATGGGCAGTATTCGGTTAGCACGTTGGGCCTGTCTAAGCCATCTTTTTTTCCATTAAAATCCTTCCGTGACTTGGAGGTAGAGCCTCTATCGGGAATTACCTCGGTTTTGTCTAATGTTGGGGCAAATGATTTTTTGGGTATTCAGCTTGTTGTGAAACCTGCCCCGGATGTTTGGCAAGAAGAAGGCCTAGCCTACGTAGATGCTATTAGAGGGGGTGTGGACTTTGAAAGGAAAAAGGCCGCGGATGAAATTAAATCTATTTGTTCCTTAATACTGTCTGAGATTGGCGAGATTATTGTTGAATTATTGACCGGCTTTTTTAGGAGTGCCGATGCGGAAAAAGCGAAATCATACAGCTCAGGATCAGAGGATGCTGTGAGGCTATCTCCTACTCAGGAACTTGAATTGAAATCCGTTGAGAATAAGCTCTCAAAATTAGGTTATTATGTGCAGATTCGTGTGGTTTCGGCCTCGGAGAACCCCGCATTAATGAAGAGAAATACGCGCTCGATTATTGCTTCTCTAAAGCAGTTTTACACCACGTCTACAAACGGGTTTAAGGCAGAGCGACCTTCAGATATGGCTCAAGAGTTAAACAGATTCAAGCAACGCAGTTTCAACCAAAAGGATAGTTTTATATTAAATATTGAGGAATTAGCGTCTGTCTATCATTTGCCCTCTCCTATTATCGCAACTCCTAACATGTCCTCATGGATTTATTCCAAGAAAGGAGAGCCCCCAGCGGAACTTCCCACAAAAGATTGTACTTATATAGGCGAAACAATTTATAGAGACAAAAAAATTAGGTTTGGCTTAAAGGATGGGGAGGATAGGTTGAGGCATATGTATCTGATAGGGAAGTCGGGTACAGGTAAATCCACTTTACTCGCGTCAATGATAACTCAGGATATTGTTAGAGGTTACGGTGTTGGGTTATTAGATCCACATGGGGAAACAGTAGAGCGGGTTTTGGAACGCATCCCAGAAGAACGTTTAGATGACGTGGTTGTTGTGGATCCTTCCGATAGAGAATATCCGGTAGGCATAAACTTGCTGGAGCTGAACAATAAATCGCAGAAGAACCTGATGACATCGGCTTTGGTTTCGGCCATTAAGCATCACTTTGATTACTCTTGGGGCCCTAGATTAGAGTATTTGCTAAATTACTCGATTCTAACTTTACTTGATGCTCCAAATAGTACGATGCTTGGCATAACGCGTTTGTTGGAGGACCCTAATTATTTGAAGTATGTCCTTCAGTATGTCGAAGACCCGGTTATCAAGAGGTTTTGGGCTGTTGAGTATAAAAACATGAAGGGTAATATGAAGCTGGTTACAGAGGCCATCGCACCTATACAAAATAAAGTAAACAGATTTTTGGCCTCTTCGACGATCCGTAACATTTTGGGTCAACAGAAATCGACAATCGATTTTTGGGATATTATGAATTCGGGTAAAATTTTGTTGATGAATCTTTCTAAGGGGAAGATTGGGGAGGACAACGCAAATTTATTGGGAGCCTTACTCGTCTCTAGAATCCAATTTATGGCTTTACAGAGGGCTAATATACCCCCTGAGGAGCGGCGTCCTTTCTATTTATATGTCGACGAGTTTCAGAATTTTGCAACGGGTAGTTTTGAATCCATTTTATCTGAGTCGAGAAAATACAAAATGGGTCTGTATCTGACCCATCAATATACTGCACAACTGCCCGAAGAATTACTACAAGCTGTATTGGGGAATGTAGGTACTATAGCCTCTTTTGCTCTTGGGGCCCCCGATGCCTTCTCAATGGCTAATGAGTTTGCTCCCTTTTTTGACCAAAATGATCTTATTTCAATGGGGCGTTTTCACATTTATATTAAGTTGATGATAGATGGTATGACTTCAATGCCTTTTTCTGGGAAGATACTGCTTCCGTGGGTTCCGGAGACTGAAATTGTGCCGAAAACTGGTATATCAGAGGAGATTTTGCAACGAAGCCGGGATAAGTACGGAGTTTCTGAGGCTGCTGTTACGAAGGAGATAAACGATTGGACTGAAACTCAATTCGACTTGGGTAAGGCGCTGGCTCAGCAACATCATTTGAAAGACACTTCCACACCTGCTAAGAGTTCTATTTCTCGCAAATCGTCTAAGGAAGGCTCTGGAGAAGTGTTATTGCAGGATACATCTAAGGCGGTTTTAGGCGAAGAATATGAGGGTGTTGTTAAGGATTTGGCAGGATTTGGGGCGTTTGTGGAAATTTTTCCTGATGTTGTAGGTCTGGTTCATGTTAGCGAGATTTCCGATGACTATGTAAATAAGCCGGAAGACGTTTTGGCTATCGGAAACTCCGTGAAGGTTAAAGTTTTGGAAGTAGGTGATTCCGGTAAGATAAAGCTATCCATGAAAGGTATAAATCCGTTAGTAGATCAGAAAGTGAAAGCTTCAGCAAAAAAGAACTAAAATAACCTGCTATTGGGTACTCAAACCTTTATGGATGTATTGGCCTTTTGCTTAATATTTTCAAGATTCTTTTTTGCTATTCTATTGATTCGATCTTTTTTCAAGACCTTTAGAAACGCTTCCGTTGCTCCTTTGTATTCTTTTGTGTGTATGAGAGCTTTACCTAATCTAAGGAGTGCTTTCACGTTCTTAGGGTACTTTTCTAAGATCTTTTTATTCACTTCAATAGCCCTACCCCACTCTTTAGATAAGGCTAATTCTATGGCCTTGGCCTCTAGACTTGAATTCATACATGTAGAACACTATCAAAATTTGGGTTTCTTTGTCAATAAACCCTCGGAGAACCTAGATCTACAACGGATTTTGGATAGGCTCTTTCAAAAGACCCTCTGTTTTGTTACCATCTAATAGCCTATGAGTGGACATAATAAGTGGTCGAAAATTAAAAGACAAAAGGCCGTTGAAGATAGCAAAAAAAGCAAAATTTTTTCCAAGCTTTCTAAAAAGATAACAATAGCTGCGCGAGAGGGTGGGGGAGACCCTGAAATGAATCCGGCCCTATCTATGCTTATTAACAAGGCTAAGGAGGCCAATATGCCTAAAGATAATATCAGTGCCGCGGTCAAAAAGGGTATAGGCGCGTCAAAAGACGTTAATAACATTGTAGAAATGGTTTATGAAGGTTACGGGCCCTTTGGAGTGGCTTTGGTTATAAAAACTGTTACCGATAACAAAAACAGGACCGTCTCCGAAATACGGAAGGTTTTAGAGGCGAGTGAAGGCTCTTTAGGTACTTTGGGCTCAGCCTCTTACGTTTTTGATACCGACATGACGCCTACATTTGAGGTTCCTTTGGATAAAGAAAGTTGTTCCAAGATTCGGGGATTAATTGATAAACTTGAGGGGCTCGAGGACGTTATAGACATCTATGCAAATTTTAAACAGGCTTAAATCTAAAAAAGTTCGTTACATTCTATACTCATTGGTACTGTTCATCCTTTTTATTTGGGCAGATTCGGTTTTGCAGAGTGGGGGATCTTGTGTTTTACCCAATACTCTATTATTTCTCGTCGCTTTCACGGGTACATTGTTTACTCAGTATTCATCCCTATCTGATTATAAAAGCTTTCTAGTACTGATTTTGCCGTTAGGCCTGACCTTAGGTGTTTTGCTTACTTTATATTTTTTCCCAAACTTCAGTCTCATTTTTAAGTTATTGGGTTTCTTTATTGTAAGCATTCTATATTATTTAATAAACTTAGTTAATAACATTTTTCTTGTAGTAGAGGAGAAGGCTGACATTATCCCTTTATATCGAGTCGCACTTACTTGGAGCCAAATTTTGCTTATTATAGTCTCTATTCCTTTGTTTGCTGGGATATATAAGCTTAACGTGTCCCCATTGCTGCAGGCCGGTTACGTGGGACTACTATCTTTTTCTTTCACTTTGTACTTTTTTTGGAATTTGTGGTTTGATAAACGCGTGAGAAAAATATCTTTAGTAGACTTAGTTATCAATTGTTTGCTCTGTACCTTCTTTGTTGTTTCGACCGGACTGGCCATTTCTTTTATACCGGCAGAATCTTTTTTAAGAGCTTTATTTTCCGCGTCCATCCTGCTGTTTGGCCTTAATTACTTGGATGCCTATATGAAAAATAGGATAAATTCAAGCCTTATGTATCAATACGGTGTTATTTCTTTAATCTTTCTTATTTTTATTCTTATATTTAGACCTTAACGAATATTTTTCCCTTACTTCTAGGAAGTAGGGGAGTGCCCCCGAAGATAACCCATAGTACCCCCGCGCACTTAGCACCCCATAGTATTAGTTGCTAACGATATTCTAGAGTAGGGGAGATTGTCATACCTCGGTGAGGGATGTTTGTCATACTTTTAATAATTCACTAAATATTGTGGATAACTATTTAGAAGGTAGTAACTGCTTTTTCTTTTTAATTAAATGAATTAATTATTTAGAGAAATGACTATATATATGTTTAACTAATAAATAATAATTATGTGAAGTTGTATAACTAGATCTTTTACTGTCTTCCCCCGTTGATTTGTTACCCGCAAATATACTTTATCAGTTCTTGTCGCGTTTTCTCACTTGGGATGTCGTTAAACATACATTATACGACGTCTGGTTAGGGACGGCATTTTGGACAAGAGCCACTTCCCTCCTCTAGTATATATTTGAAATTTGATGTTGGTTCTATTTCCGAAATAATTTGGATAAATACATTAATTTTATTTCCTAGAATTTTCCCGCCTTCCCTTTCCGGTTTCAGAATAATCCTTCAGTCTCTGAACCCTCTTTTCCTTATGTGTGAGATTTCTGAACATTTAATGCGGGTTTAATGTAGGTCTGCCCTTATGTAACTAGACACTTTATCCTGTATTAACAATGTATACCCCTACTTTTTGCAAGACTGTACTTTAAAAATGGGCTATTTTAGGTTATAACTTTAGTATGTATAAAGCTGCTCGAAAACCTTTGAAACTCGACCCTCTAAAATCGTTTCTAGGACATTTTAAACTTAAACATGATTAAGGATACCTCAACAGAAAACAGACGCGGTCTGTTAAATAGATATTTAGTAGATTATTTAGAGCATTGTGAGATTGAAAAAAATTTAGCCCAAAGTACCATTCGAATGTACGATTTCTATCTTAATGATTTTTTCACATGGCTTGCGGATTTCTTGGACAGGGAAAAAATTTATCCTAAAGATCTAAATGATGAAACGGTTCGAAAATATCGTCTATTTTTAAACCGTAGAAAGAGCGCTCAATCTGAAGATGGTTATAAAAGATCTACACAAAAAACTTTTATGGTTGCAGTTAGAGCTTTCTTAAAATACCTAATAGTAGAGCGCAATTTGGATGTTGTGTCTCCTGATAAAGTTATTTTGGGAAAAGACAGAGATAGGGTTCCAAAGGTTCTAAACGAGGATCAGCTGGAAAGATTATTCTCCGTTCAGGATCTGAATAAACTTTCTGGTGTTCGCGACCGCGCAATCTTGGAAACTCTTTTCAGTACGGGGCTTCGTGTTAGCGAATTGGTTGCGTTAGATGTGGATTCCATAAACATTGAGACCGGTGAGTTTACAGTGGTAGGTAAAGGAGGGAAAGCACGCATCGTTTATTTGAGTGCTTCCGCGAAACACTGGATACGTCGTTATTTAGCGACTAGAAATGATGAGTTTGATCCGTTGTTTCTTCGTTATTCGGGTAAAAACATGGCAAAAAACGATCCTGACGGTGAATCTTTAAGATTAAGTTCCAGGAGTGTTCAAAGGTTGGTGAAAAAATATGTACATCGAGCGGGCCTTGCGGTTGAGGCTACTCCTCATACACTGCGCCACACTTTTGCCACAGGGCTGCTCCAAGAAGGTGCGGATCTTCGTTCGGTTCAGGAGCTTTTAGGCCATTCTGATGTTTCTACTACACAAATTTATACTCATATCACAAACAAACGCTTGAAAGATACACACAAAAAATTCCACAAGGACATTCAATTTACTCCGGAGGAATAATAGGTCTCATTCAAGTTGTATAATATCGTGCGCGCCGCTTTCTCTCATTCCGGCTGAAGTAATTTGCATAAACCTCGCTTTTCTCCAGAGCTCTTCAACATTAATAGCCCCTGAATAACTTAATCCCGACCTGACACCTGCCATTAACCCCCCAACCACCTTCCCTACCGGGCCTTTATACGGAACTAAAGACTCTACCCCTTCCACATGTTTAACATAGTTACTTCCCTTACCCTTCCCGTACTTTTCTAGATGTTTCATTTTTTCTTTAGCCGATGTTGAGCCATTGTGTTCCTTGTATTTTTTCCCACTAAGTTCAATAACTTCCCCCGGCGCTTCATCTGTGCCAGCTAAGTTGAACCCAGATATTATTGCGGAGGCTCCCGCAGCTAAAGCCTTTACAATATCTCCCGAGTTTTTAGTGCCACCATTCGCAAGTATAGTGCCGCCAAATTCTTTCTTCGCTTTTGTGCATTCGAGCAGCGCTGTAATTTGAGGTACCCCATGGCCAGTTTGAATTCTAGTTGTACAAGTACTTCCCGGCCCCACACCTACCATTATTGAGTCTGCTCCCGCTTTAAATAGATCAGCCGCCCCTTCGTATGTTCCCACTACTCCGGAAATAATAGTAATTTGTTTTCCAAAACGCTCAGCTAATTTTTTGGTTGCGTCAACGGCCTTTTTTAGATGTCCGTGGGCCACATCTATCGTCAGCACAGTAGCTCCTGCCTGTACAAGTTTTTCCGCAGTTTCTAAAAATCCCTCCTTTATACCTAAGGAACCGGCCCCAATTACGCCGGCTTCTACTATTTGTGTCATTTTTTCTACCTGTATTTCCGGAGAATCAAATCGGGGTAGAATCCCCATGCCTCCCAAGTTTCCCATTGCGATTGCCATCTTCACTCCTGTAATAGTATCCATATTTGCACTGATTAAAGGAATCTGTAGAGTTAGCTTAGATGATATTTTTGTTTCCAGATTAATTTCGGATCGAGAATTTATTTCCGAAAACTGCGGTTGTAGTAGAACATCGTCGAATGAAAGAGCTAACGGAAAATTTGGAGTTTCTTGGTGTTTTTTTGTCATAACTTTCCTATTCTAACATACCGTTTTTAGTATCAGGCTTTTTCCAAAAACAATTTTACTGGCCTAAAACTTCTTCGATGGATATCACATGGGCCGTATTTTTCTATAGATTCCAGATGAAGCTTAGTTCCATATCCTTTATGTTTCTCAAAACCATATTCGGGGAATTTAAGAGCGTATTCACACATCAACTTGTCCCTGTAAACTTTAGCTAAAATTGAGGCCGCGGCTATATTGATGCTTAATCCGTCCCCTTTCGTAATGTTCGTCTGATACTCTCCCGCCAGTTTTCTAATATGTACATAGTCAGTTAAAACGTGCTCGGGGCAAGTAGTCAGGTTTTTTACCGCGCCCCAAAATCCCTTTTGAATACCTGCGGATATTCCTTTGCTATCAATCTCATCCTTAGAAATTTCCTCTATTGAGTATGAAATTGCCTCATTTATAATAAAGCCGTATAGTTCCCCTCTCCTTTTAGGAGTTAGTTTTTTAGAGTCATTTATTGACGCATATTGTCTACCCACTTTATCTAACGAGACGTCGTAATTTCCGGTAATGTGGTTGTGGTTAGAAAATTCCTCATTCAATATTTCCAACGTTTCCCTCTTAAAAATTACTGCAGCTACAACCATTGGCCCCGCTAACGGTCCCCTACCCGCCTCATCAACACCTGCAATAAGATTTATTCCTTTTTTCCACAGCCCCGATTCATACTTAAGAAGATAGTTCATTCCTTATGGTTTCAAGCAGTTTTTGTTTTATTTCGCCAATATTTCCATAAATTTCAGCACCCCCCGACTGAATGTGGCCTCCCCCACTGGCCCCCATTTTCTTATAAATTTCCGGTATCGACAGTTTATTTCTATAGTTATTCCCTCTTCCGGATATTTTTATCTGTGTCGGGTTTACTTCTACTAAAACAAATCCTCTATAATAGCCTTTTACTTTTCTGGCAATAGAAGATTTAAAAGCGTTTTTTATTTGATTTATTTTGCCCCTATCGCCGATTTTCTCAAACTCCTTTTGTGAAAGTACCAAAACCTGTGTGTTGATATCCTCATAATACTCCGTGTTTTCGATAGCGTATGACATCGCGTCCAGGTATTCCCTGCTTTTGGAGAAAGCGAACATGTCTGTATAAAGATCGGTGTTTGCCCCCTTTTCTAGTACTTTTGCGGTTATTCGTAGAGTTTTAGGTGTGAAATTCCAAGAGAAGTTTCCAGTATCAGAGGAAATTCCCCCATAAGCAATAGTAGCCAAATCCTCGCTCAAAATATCTATGGGTATTATCGTATCTAGAAGTATCTCCACAGTTGAGCTAGCCTTTTCGTCGCAAAAGGCAAAATCAACCTCTAATAAATCATTAGATTCTTTATGATGGTCGATTTTTATTTTTTTCTTAATATGTTTCCAATCCGGAGTTTCAGTTTCGTCTATTGAATTATTAAAAAACTGGATAGTTGAAGTGCCGTCCAAGAAAATGCCGGTATCATACTCCCCTTTTTGGATGATACTTTTTATGTTGTTCGTATCCTTTATTTCCCCAAAATGAGGAAGTTCTTTGTACGTTTCTTTATTAATTTCGGTAAATTTTCTAGGAAAATATATTTCGGCAAATATTTTTAAACTTTCCAGATATTTCTTAACTAAAATACCGCTTGCAATGCAATCCAAATCCAGTGGCTGGGCGATTAAAACAAGACACTTTTTTGATCCTTTAATTATTTTTTTAAACTTCATAACATGAACCGGAAGGCCGTCCTTAGCCAAGAGTAGCCTTAGATCAGGAGGGTCCTTTATTCCAAAAAGGCCACTGAGCTTACCTTGTCGCTACTCTTCAATTTGATTAGCCTTACACCTAAAGTATTTCTGGACAGTTTTGGGATTTGTGTTCCGCTGATTCTAATAACCTTTCCTTCCTGTGTTGCTACCAAAACATCTCTTGGCTCACTCCTGTTTTCTGCAGATTCAAGCAACGCAGCTACTAAATTCCCAGGTTTTCCGGAGACCCCATATGTAATTAAACCAGACCCTCCCCTACTTTGTGCTCTATATTCACTTAAATTTGTTTTTTTGCCATACCCTTTTTCCGAAACGGTTACGACATCAAACTTCTCACTACCTTCCAGTATTACAACCATACTTATTACACTATCTTCCTCTTTTCTGAGTTTAATACCGGTTACTCCTCTGGCGGACCTTCCCATTGCACGAGCTTCTTTTTCAGCAAATCTTATCGCTTTTCCTTTTGCTGTAGCGATAAACACATGATCTTTACCCGTTGTGAGTTGGGCGGTAACTAATGAATCCCCCTCTTCCAGTCCGACCGCAATAATTCCCGAGGATCTTATGTTTTCGTAATCACCCAAGCTTGTTTTTTTGACTTTACCTTTTTTGGTCGCAAACAAGACATGCCCCACCCCCGCCTTTAATTGTTCCGAGGATATTGTTAAAAATGATTGTACCTTTTCATCAGAAGCTATTCCTAAGAAGTTGACAAGAGCAGTTCCTTTTGATGTTCTTGCAGTTTCCGGTATTTCCCAAACCCGCATTTTATAAACTTTTCCCTTGCTTGTAAAAAAGAATCCCCAATCATGTGTCTCACACGTTTTTATCGAATCCATAGAGTCAGTATCTTTCATCTCAGCGCCTTTTACGCCTTTACCTCCCCTCCCCTGTTTTTTGTAGGCCGTTTTCTTTAATCTTTTAATGTAGCCTTCTTCAGAAATCGTTATTATGCACTCCTCATTTGCAACTATATCTTCGGTCGAAATTTCCCCTGCCTTTCCTTTCATCACTTTCGTTTTTCTCGCATCCCCGTAAGTTTTTTCCAATTCAATCAGTTCCTTCTTAACTGTACCTATTATTTTGGTTGGAGAGGCTAAAAGATCTTCGTGATTGTCTATTGTTGCCAGAATTTCTTTAATCTCGTCTTCTATTTTCTGTCTTTCTAGGGCTGCCAATCGCCTCAGCTGCATATCCAAAATCGCCCTGGCTTGAATATCTGAGAGTTTAAAGCTTTTCATTAATCCAATTCTTGCGGTTTCTACATCTTTACTTCCTCTGATAAGCTTAATTACAGCATCTAAATTATCCAGTGCAATTTTTAGACCTCTTAAAATATGCTCACGCGCTTTAGCCCTTTTGAGTAAAAATATGGTTCTATTTATTACTACTTCTTGTCTGTGCTTTACAAATTCTTCCAGAATGTTTTTTAATGTAAGCAGTTTTGGTTCTCCGTTTAGAAGGGCTACCATATTTGTATTAAAAGTGGTCTGTAGCTGTGTATATTTATATAGTTGGTTTTCTACTTTTTTAGGGCTAGCTCCCCGCTTAATTTCCACTACTACTCGAAGCCCGGTTCTATCTGATTCATCTCTAAGGTCTGTGATACCTTGTATCTTGCCTTTTTTTACATTTTCGGCAGTTCTCTCCATTAAATTGGATTTGTTTACCTGATAAGGAATTTCTGTTACGACAATCCTTGACCTTCCGTGATCTATCGATTCGATATTAAGTTTAGCTCTAGTAACAACTCTCCCTTTACCCGTAGCATACATTTTTATCATTTCCTTTCGGTCGTAGATTGTCCCACCAGTTGGAAAGTCAGGTCCTCTTATGTACTCTACGAGGTCCTCTACGGTGGATTCCGATGAGAATCCGGGACTTGATATTTGTTTTTTAGCCTCTTTTTTAGGGGCATTCCCAATATTGTCGGCAGTTTCTATTAGATGAATTAAGCCCGCTACTACTTCGCGAAGGTTATGAGGCGGTATGTTCGTCGCCATTCCAACAGCTATCCCAGAGGCCCCATTTAATAAGACGTTCGGTAATTTAGATGGCAAATACGCAGGTTCTTCGTTTTGTAGGTCGTTTAGTACAAATGGAACCGTTTCTTTCTCAATATCTGAGTACAACTCTTCTGAAATTTTGGCCATCTTACATTCTGTATAACGCATTGCAGCGGCTGGATCTCCGTCAATACTTCCGAAATTACCCTGAGGGATTATCAGCGGATATCTTAGGGAAAAATTTTGAGCCATTCTGACAAGCGACTCATAAATGGCAGTATCCCCGTGTGGGTGGTACTTCTTCATTACTTCTCCAACTACGGCCGCGGATTTGTTGAATTTGTGTTCCGCCGTCATATTTTGATCCTGCATAGCATAGATAATTCGTCTATGTACCGGTTTCAAACCATCCCTAACATCGGGTAGAGCTCTAGAAACGATGACGCTCATTGCGTAATCTAGGTATGCATCTTGCATTTCCTTTGAAATATTTGCCTTTATTATTTTACTGGTCTCAGGCTCAGTATCGCTCTCTAGTTGTGTTATTTCTTCTTTTTTTGCCATTTTGTCTTGGTTATTTATATATATGATTAACTGTTACTATGTAATATCAATATTGGCCTGTTTCGCATGTGTTTGTATAAATCTTTTCCTTGGAGGTACTGACCGCCCCATAAGAGTAGTGAAAACCTCGTCTGCATGGGCCGTGTCTTTTATAGTAATTTGCTTTAATATTCTGGTTTCTGGATTCATTGTTGTTTCCCAAAGTTCCTCCGGGTTCATTTCTCCCAATCCCTTAAACCTCTGGATAATAGCCTTCTGGGCCGTTTCCGTTTTTGCAAATTTGGCCCTTTCCTTCTCGTCAAACAGATATTTTTTATTTTTACCCCAACTCGCTTTAAAAAGAGGCGGTACTGCCACATAGATATGTCCATTTTCTACAAGTTCCTTCATGTGTCTGTAGAAAAATGTTAGGTATAAAGTCATTATGTGCATTCCATCTGCATCTGCGTCCGCCATTATTATCAACCTGTTATACCTTAAATTCTCCGGAGTGTACTGCTCCCCAATCCCCGCCCCTACGGCCACTATCAAGTCCTTGAATTTTTCCGAATCCACTATTTTGTTTAAGCGAGCTCTTTCCGTATTTAGTACCTTTCCAAATAGTGGAAGAATGGCTTGATATTTTCTGTCTCTTCCTTGTTTGGCCGATCCTCCCGCTGAATCGCCCTCTACTATAAAAAGCTCTGTTTTTTTATTATCCTTTGATGTGCAATCTGCCAATTTTCCAGGTAAAACGCCTCCCCCAAAATCTAGCGCATTTTTTCTAAGCACAGTCTGCCTAGCTGCTTTCGCTGCGATTCTTGCTTGCAAAGCTAAAACATTCTTTTTAATTATTCGTGCTGCATCTGATGGATTTTCTTCTAGATAGGTTTCTAATCCTTCTTTTACAATACTTTCAACTATTCCCCTAACGTTTGAGTTTCCAAGTTTTCCTTTTGTCTGCCCCTCAAATTGCAATTCATCCGCACTCAGTTTAACGGATACGATCGCAGTAAGACCTTCTCGAAGATCGTTGGCAGCCAAATTAGGATCCTTTTCTTTTATCAGTTGCTTATCTCTTACATATGCGTTAATAGTTCGTGTTAGAGCGGATCTAAAACCTGTTAAGTGTGTTCCCCCCTCATCGGTCCTTATGTGGTTTGCAAAGCAGAGCATATTTTCGGCGTAAGAACCGTTGTATTGAAGAGCTACTTCTACTTGCACCCCCTCCCTTTCTTTTAGAACATGAAATATTTTTTTGTTCACTATTTGTTTGTTTCTGTTCAAAGATTTCAGAAATGCTTTTACGCCATCCTCGAAATAAAAGCAAAACTTTTTTTCCTCCCGATGATCTACAAGTTCAAATTTGATTCCGGCCGTCAAGTAGGCGTATTCCCTTATTTGATTTACGAAAAATTTATACTCAAAATTTGTTTCCTCGAATATTTTTGCGTCGGGCTTGAAATGTACAATGGTTCCCGATTCATAGTCCCAATCTTTAACATTAACATCCCAAGTGTTTTTTGCTAGTTCCGTGGGGTTTTTAGGATCCCAGACATGAACTTTATTTTTAGCGTTTCCACCATTCTCGTACTCTTGTATTACTACCTCATCCCCCCTTTTAACTATTACTCGCAACCACTCTGAAAGTGCGTTAACTACAGAAGCACCGACACCGTGTAATCCACTGGACACTTTGTATCCCCCGCCACCAAATTTTCCTCCGGCATGGAGCTTTGCAAAAGACAATTCTAACGCGCTAACCCCGTATTCTTTCTTTATGGCATAAGGTACTCCTCTGCCGTTATCATAAATCGCAACTGATCCATTTTTAAAAAATTCTACTTTAATGTGATCTGCAAACCCGGCTATTGCCTCGTCCATGGAGTTGTTGACAATTTCGGTTACTAGGTGATGTAGGCCGCTAATCCCTGTCGAGCCTATAAACATTCCCGGTCGTTTTCTTACTGGGTCTAATCCCTCAAGTACTTGGATTTGGTCAGCGCCGTACTCTGGAATTGCTTTTTTTCCTTTATTTTTAATATCTTTCGGCATGACTCCACTATTTTAGAGGATTTTTTGTCTCATTTCAACTTTACTATCGTTTTTTTACGAAACTTTCAACAGGAGAAATTCTAGTGCGAGCAGTGCATTGATATTGGTGTGGGTTAGGTCTTTTCTCGCTTGCTCGAGGATTTTTAGGTTCTCTATGGTTTGGTGTTGGTTGGTTGTGTTTTCTTTTAGGCCTTTCCTTTCGCTATCTATCCAGTTTTCTATTAAGCCCGTTATTGTCGGAAGATTTTTTTTACTCATTTTTTCTGCAAGTTCCAGTTTTTTTGCATTTGAGAGTTTTCTTATTTTATTAAAGGATTGATTTTTCGGTTTTCCTAAGTTTTCTGCCCGTGTTCTTATTAATTGACATCTAGATATGACTGTATCTAGAAGATCGTTTCTACTTTTTGCCTCTAGGATTATTGTGACGTATTTTGGCGGTTCCTCCAACGTTTTTAGAAAAGCGTTTTGAGCTTGTCGTGTAAGGTAATGCGCACTTTTCACGATCACATATTTTTTGTCAGACATGTAAGGTTTTTTGGTCAAAAACTTTATTGCCTCCCTTACTTTTTCAATCCCTATAGATTTTTTATTACTTTCATTTTGGATAATAAGCACGTCTGGGTTATTGTTGTCGCGCCCCTTTCCTTTAGGAAGTCCGGTAAGTTCTTTAATTTTTTTTCTTCTGGATGAATTTGTGCCCCCGAAGACTAGGATAGTTCCTTGCATAGTACATAGTATAGTATAGTTGAAAGACACACTCCTAGCGACTATAGACCCATCCTTTTAGAAGACAGTCCCCGTTTAACAATCTGTACAGGAGCAGTCTCAGTTTGTGTATTGTGTGCTATTATTTATTCAATCTGTCTATGCCCAATAATATTAAAGCTAATTCAGTTGAAGATATCCTTGCTGAACAGGATCTTATAACAAAGGAGCAATTGAGTTCCATAAGTAAAGAGCACGTAGAAACAGGTAAGCCTGTCTCCGCCATTATTAAGGAAGGAAATTTTGTTTCGGAGTTAGCCTTTGCTAAGGCACATGGTCAATCGTACGGTATCAATTATGTATCTTTGACCGACAAAAAAATAGAGCCCGCGCTTTTAGATTACGTTACTTTAGATCTTGCCAAAAACCAACAAGTTATTCCTTTTGAATTTAATGAACAAACCAACGAACTTTCCGTTGCAATGGTGGATCCGCTTGATCTGCCAACTATCGAATTTATAGAAAAGCGCGCGCAGGTTAAAGTTATTCCATTTATCACCGTTTCCTCCGAAATATCCCACGTTTTAGGCGACTTACAAGGTCGAGTTATTGGTAAGGAAATTAGTGCCGCATTGGAGGAGATAAGTCAAACTACGTTGAAGCTGGAGGGAACCTCGGAAGAAATTTCTAGCGCGGCATTAAGGGATGCGCCTATTGCCAGAATTGTGGGGATGATACTGGAGACAGCAGTAAAAATTGGTGCCTCAGATATTCATATTGAGCCCCACGAAAACCACACACGCTTGAGGTATAGGGTGGACGGTGTTATGGAGGAGAAGCGCACTTTACCTAAGCAGATGCATGCTCCTATTATCGCTAGAATTAAGATTTTGGCCAACATGCAGTTGGATGAAAAAAGAAAACCTTTAGACGGACGATTTAAGGTACAGGTTGGGGAAACTTTCACAGATCTTCGTATATCTTCGCTTCCCACCGTTTGTGGCGAGAAAATAGTCATTCGTTTACTCCAAGACGAGGGCTCTGTACATTCCTTTAAAGATCTCGGACTTAGAGGACTTTCATTAAGACGGATTGAGGAGGCAATTTTAAAGCCCACCGGAATGCTTTTGGTAAGTGGCCCCACGGGTTCGGGTAAAACAGTCACTCTAGCTTCCGCTTTGAGTAAGTTAAATACTGTTCGTGTAAATATTATGACGCTTGAAGATCCAGTAGAAATCAGGATTCCCGGCGTTAACCAAGTACAAGTTAACCCTCAGGCGGGGTTAACTTTCGCTACGGGACTCAGATCCTTTTTACGGCAAGACCCCAACATAATAATGGTAGGAGAAATCAGAGATGGGGAAACTGCACAATTAGCTATTCAGGCTGCGTTAACAGGTCACTTGGTCTTAGCGACTCTTCATACTAATTCCGCCGCAGGCGCTTTACCTCGTTTGCTTGATATGGAAGTTGAAGACTATTTGCTGGTTTCAACTGTAAATGCTATTGTAGCTCAAAGACTTGTTAGAAGAATATGTCCTAAGTGCAAGAAACCTTTTACTCCTCCTGAAGAACTTCAACAGGAAATACGGGGAATCTTACATGAAGTAAATGAGTCAAAGTTGTTGTCTCTATCGAAAGACAAATCAATTATTGAATCATTCCAAAAGTTGAAGCAAAATGAGTTACAATTATATAAAGGTGAGGGTTGCGACGAGTGTAATCAAACAGGTTATTCTGGGCGTGTAGGTCTTTTTGAGGTTTTAAACATGAGCGAGGAAATCATGGATATGGTTTTAGCTCATTCCTCCGCAAGTAAGATTGGACAACAGGCTCAAAAGGAAGGAATGTTAACCCTTCAACAGGATGGTATGTTGCGTGTTTTAGAGGGTCTAACCACCCTCGAGGAGGTAATGAGAGTAATAAAATGAGTTTAAATGCTGCCCAAATTTTACAAAAAGTAGTCGATTTAAAAGCTTCTGACTTACACCTTGTTGTGGGTTCATCCCCAATCGTTCGAATTAATAGATTACTCTCCCCTTTAGAAGGCTACTCTGACTTAACTATAGAAGATTTAAATGCCTTTTTGTCCCAAGTTTTAGAAAAAGATCAGGTGGATGTTTTAGAGATTAGTAAAGAGCTGGATTTTTCTATCGCATTGGGTAATAAAGCTCGTTTTAGGGTTAACGCATTTTACCAAAAAGGCTATCCCTCCCTAGCTTTGAGGTACATTCCAAACGAGGCGCCCAGTTTAGAGAAGTTAAACCTTCCGGAGATTTTGGCATCGCTGACGGAGTTGCAGCAGGGATTGATTTTAGTAGTCGGCCCTGCAGGTCACGGTAAGTCTACAACTATAGCCGCAATGATTGAAAAGATTAATCAAAATAGGGCGGAACACATTATTACGTTAGAGGATCCAATAGAATATGTTTTTACTAATGCTAAGTCGTTGATAGAACAGCGAGAGCTATACGTAGATACTACTTCCTGGGACAATGCTCTGAAGGCCGTTTTGCGCCAAGACCCTAATGTAGTGTTTGTTGGTGAAATGCGCGATCCCGAGACAGTCGCTGCCGCATTAAGAATTGCAGAGACTGGACACCTTGTTTTTGCAACACTGCACACAAATTCAGCGTCTCAAACCGTTGAAAGGATAATAAATGCGTTTCCGCAGTCTAACCACGTAAGCATTCAATCTCAACTTTCGGCAATTATAGAGGCGGTTATTTCGTTGCGTTTAATTCCATCAAAGGAAGGCGTTGTGTATCCCGCAACAGAAATTTTGTTGGGAAGTTCTGCAGCAAGAAACATTATTCGCGAAGGTAAATTTGAGCAGTTAGATAACATAATTCACACAAGTTCCAATATTGGTATGGTTTCTTTGGAGAGAAGTATCGCTCAGTTAATAGATAAAGGAACGGTGTCTCCTGAAGAAGGTTTGCGCTTTACTTCTAAACCCGATCAAGTTAGAAGATTGTTAAAATCTTAGTTTGAAGATTTAAGCTATGTCCGTTTACAAATACAACGCTATAGATTCTGAAGGCCACAAAAAAGAAGGAAGTGTGGACGCTAATTCCAAAGAACTTGCCCTGGGTTTGTTAAAAGAAAAGGGGCTTTTTGTTGTTAGTTTGGAAAAATCAGATAAGGATATTCTTCAATCTCTTCTTTCATTTAGAGGTGTTCCTCAGGACTTAGTGGTTTCATTTACACGTCAGTTTTCAACAATGATTTCTGCGGGCCTTCCCATCGCCCGTTCTTTAGAAGTTTTGGTAAGTCAGACGGATAACTATAAATTTAAGCAAATACTAACGTCTGTTTTGCGAGATATTGAGGGCGGTATTTCGCTTTCCGCGTCTTTGACAAAATATCCTGACGTTTTTTCAAATACATACCAATCTTTGGTTAGGGCTGGAGAGGCTTCCGGAAACTTGCACACTGTTCTAAACAGACTTGCAGACACAATGGAGTCGGAACGCGAGCTTCAGTCTAAATTTAAGAGTGCCATGATCTATCCAATTATTGTGTTAGTTGCTATGGTGGGTGTTTTTATTCTCATGATGATAGTAGTTGTGCCTAAGTTGACAACTATGTACGATAACATGAATGTTCCTCTTCCTATACAAACGAAAATAATGATAGTTATATCCGAATTTATGACGCAGAATATGGTTGTCACAGCTTTAATTGGAGTATCAGTTATTATTGGTTTTCGCTACTTTACGAATACTGATTTTGGGAAAAATTTCTTTACTGAACTTTCTTTTAAACTTCCTGTTTTTGGAAAAATCAATAGGAATAAAGAAACAACTTCGTTTTCTAGAACCTTAAGCCTGCTTATCAATTCTGCCATACCAATCGTCGAAGCTCTAAATATAGTTTCAGCCGTAGTTAACAGTTCTACCATGAGGGAAGCTGTTTTGGATGCCGCGGAATACATAGAAAAGGGCAACTCCCTATCCGATTTTTTCCGTGGGAATAAGGCTTTTCCCCCGTTACTTGGACAGATGGCAGGTGTTGGTGAAGAAACTGGAAAGATGGACGAAGTTTTAGGTAGGGTTGCGGATTATTATGAGGGGGAAACAAGCTCAGCAATTGAAAACCTGTCGGCTGCATTAGAGCCGATTATACTTTTGCTGCTAGGAAGTATGGTTGGTGTTTTAATCTTTTCTATAATCACGCCGATTTACAAGATTACTACATCTATTTAGTTTATGTTGTTATACTTTACAAATGTTTAGCCAAAATCATAAAATCTCAAAAAATGACGGTTTTACTTTTATTGAATTAGTCGTAGTTTTAGGTTTTGCGCTTTTGATAACAGGAGTGCTGGTTGTTGCTATTGATCCTCAAGCGATTTTAGCTAAAAGTAGAGATGCTCAACGTGTTAAAGACTTGGATGAGTTGAGCAAGGCTATTCGGCTTTCACTTTCGGAAGGCGAAGTATCTTTGGTTGATACAAATGGTTGTGAAGATTGCACTAGTGTTTCCGGTTTCCCAAAATCGGATGGTGCAGGATGGGTTAAGTTTAGGATTTTGGAAGATAGGGTTGGTTTGGCTAAATTTCTTTCGGTTTTGCCCTTAGATCCGTCGAACGAAGACCCATACATTTATACCTTTATCTCGGATGAAAAAACTCAAATGTATAAAATAATAACGAAACTGGAATCACTTGAAAATGCCAATAGGATGAGATTGGATGGCGGTACGAACTTAGAAATGTATGAAGTAGGTACGGGTTTGAGTTTGGAGCAGTAAATGTCCTCGCTTGTTTTTTATGCGCTTTGCTTTGTTTCCGGGCTTTTTATTGGTTCTTTCTTAAATGTTGTTGCGGATAGACTGGTTTCCGGTGAATCTATCTGGTTTGGCCATTCCCACTGCGATTTTTGCAGAAAAATTTTAGGGGTGATTGATCTTGTCCCTGTGTTGTCCTTCCTATCCTGTTTTGGTCGCTGCAGATATTGTAAGAAAAAACTTTCAATTGCCTATCCCCTATCGGAGATTTTAACTGGTGGTATGTTTTTGCTGTGCGCCATTTCTGCTAGGGTTTTTGTTGGCGATTTTTATATTGGAGGCCGTTCACTTTTGATGTTCGCTTATTTTGCGATTGTTTCATGTTTTTACATAATAATTTTTCTTGCAGACGCAAAGTATCAAATTATTCCAACTAAAGTTGTGGTTCCGGCAATTATTTTCGTGGGGGCTTTTTATCCAGTTTTAGGGTTTGAGTCTGCGGATTTGATTTCAGCCTTTTCGTTGGTCGCCTTCTTTTGGGGTCTTTTTATTGTGACTAAGGGAAAAGGAATGGGCTTTGGCGACGTTCGTTTGGCTCTTTTAATTGGACTTTTCAATAGATTTCCAAATAGCATTTTGGCTATATTGATGGCCTTTGTTTTGGGATCTGTTTTTAGTGTTATTTTGATGATTTTTGGAAAGAAAGGAATGAAGGATCGGATTGCATTTGGTCCTTTCATGCTTTTGGGATCTGTTTTGGCCTTTGTCTTTGGGGATGTGTTTTTTGCGTGGTATTTGTAGGAAGACCATACTTGATTAAGGACAGTCATAGATCAAGGTTGAGTCTAGGTCAAGGATCATCCTGGGTTTGAGTGTTATAATTTATATGTGGGTACAAACAAGAAAAACATCGCTATATTTTTTGGAGGAAAATCTCCTGAACATGAGGTCTCAATAATTACAGGGCTTCAAGTTCTTAATAACATAGACACTGAAAAATACAATCCTATTCCTGTGTATGTAGCCAAAAACGGTAAGTGGTATTACAATCCTAAATTTACGGATCCCGATGTGTTTAAGGACATGCAGAAAATACCTTTTAGAAGTACAGAAGTAACTTTATCCCCGGAACCAACTCGCAAGACTCTCACGGAAGTTAATAATCCCTTGTTAAGAAAAAAGCTGAACGTAAAAATTGATTGCGTATTTCCTTGTTTTCATGGAAGCTTTGGAGAAAACGGAGCTTTTCAAGGTCTCTTTGAGATCACAGAAATCCCTTATGTTGGTTCGGGAATTTTGGGTTCCGCATTAGGCATGGATAAAGTTGTAGGTAAAGACATTTACAAAGCGCATAATATCTCTACAGCCCCCTATGAAGTTTTCCACAAAAGCCAATTGGAGGAAGATATGGATGCGGTTTTGAGCCAACTAGAGCGCTCCCTTAACTATCCAATGTTTGTAAAACCTGCCGTTGGAGGTTCGAGCATTGGTGTTACCAAGGCAAAAGATAGGGTGCAATTGAAAAACGCCCTAGAAATTGCTGCTACATTTGACTCCAAGATTATTGTAGAACAATCTATTGAGAATGCTAAAGAAATAAATATTTCTGTTATTGGAAACTATGGAGGAGAGCTAAAAGTTTCCGAATGCGAACAGGTATTTAACTCCGGAGAGTTCTTAACTTATGACGATAAATATGCAGGAAAAGAGGGTCGTTCAAAGGGGATGGCCTCTACTGAAAGGAAGATACCCGCTGAGATCTCCAAAGAGGTTAAAAGTCTAATTCAAAAAACTGCGAAAGAAGTATTCCACTATCTTAATTGTTGTGGCTTAGTTAGAGTTGATTTTTTGTTAAAGGAGGATCCTTTGGAGGCTTTTGTTATAGAAATTAACACTATCCCGGGAAGTATGTCTTTTTATCTATGGGAGCCGACGGGCTTATCCTTTAAGGATATGATTACTAAGCTTATAAGCCTTTCCGAAGAAAGATTTGCTCAAAGGGGTGAAAACACCTCCACTTTTGAGTCGAATATCTTGGAGGATTTTAAGGCGGGTCTAAAATCTCCAAAATTAGGTCAATAGTTAGTTAATAATTTTCAGTAAGGTCGTTTTCAATTAAAAGAACAGTCTTTTCGGGGATTTCTATCAGTTTGTTTATTTCTTTTAGAGAATTTATGAATCTTACTTTATTGGGATTATTTGCTCCGGCTGCTAGAGCTTTTGTGCGTTCGCTTTCCCCTACTAGAAAGATTTGATTACAGACTTCATTTGCTAAACTTCCCAGCTGTTTATGAATTTTCGTAGTTTTGGCTCCCAACTCTACTATCCCGGGCGTTGCAATTACTTTTCGCTTTCCATTAAAAGAATCCAGTAAGTTCAAAGCTGCCTTGAATCCGGTAACATTACTGCTATAAGCATCGTCAATTATAATTAAACCCGTTTTACTAGTTGAGATTTCCAAACGATGTGGAACCGGCTTTAATTTTTTTAGGACCGTAGCTATGGAGGAGATCGATATTCCCAACGAATATGCCATAGAGGCTGCTGCTACAATATTCTCCAAATTGCTTCCCCCTACTAGTGGAGTTTGTGCGAAAATCTCTTCATTTTGTAAAACCATTGTAAATGTACTTCCCTCTCTGGTGGTACGCACGTCTTTAATATAAAAATCGCTTCCTTGTTTGCTATAAACTAACGCACTTTTTCTATATTTAGAATAATTTTTTTCCACCAATTTACTAGCACCGTTTACTAAAACAGTTCCTTCCTTTGGGATACTATCGATAAGTTCGAACTTAGCCTTAATAGTGTTTTCTATACGCCCAAATTTTTCCAGATGTTGTTCATTAATACCTGCCAAAATGCCGTGATCAGGCAGCAGAGTCTCTGATAACTCTTTAATCTCCCCTATTTTGTATGCCCCCATCTCGCAGATAAAGTATTTATAACTTCCATCCAATTCCAAGTCTACAACCTTGAGAATGCCAAACAGAGTGTTGTAGCTTTCTGGAGTTTTTAGTGTTTCGTAAGAGTAACTTAAAAACTGGTAAAGAAAATCTTTTATACTCGTTTTGCCATAAGAGCCTGTAATGCCTATGACTTGTAGGCCGGTTTCCTTCAGTTGGGTTATTTTTCGTCGGATTTTTTGGCGTACTAATATCCTATTAACTATTTCTCTAGGCCTTAGAGTTAGAAGACCCAGTATCAGGAAAAAATATGTTTGGGTTCCCGCTGTTACGCCGATAACGAAGCCCGGAAGTCCCCAAACAAAACTTAATATCCCTGTAAGTAATATCCAGTAAAGCAGACCGCCCCAAAAAATAAATTTAGCTTTAAAAGTCCAAACTAAAGGTTTCTTTTCGGCGTAAGACCGTACGAAAAAGTTTTTAGCTACCCACTTTATCAACCTTATAGGTTTATACTCCTCCAGTTGAAAAATGTGCAAGTGAATTTTAAATGGGAAAAATTTATCTACTGTAGCCATTGACATAAGATTTCTAAAAATTCCTTGGGTTTATCTTTATGCGGACTATGCCCGGCTTCCCAAATTATTCTGACTCGAGAATTTGGGATTAACTTTTTATACACTTTGGTTAATTTTGGATTTAATACTTTATCTTTATCTCCCCATAAAATCAGTGTTGGAGCTTTAATCTTTGGTAGTAAGTGTGTCAAATCTTGAGAGATTATTTGAGTAAATATTTTCCTCATTTCTCCCGCCCGATTGTAATCAGGACTTCCCAACAGGTTGCTTATTTTATAGGTGAGTTTTTTAGGTAATAACTTTTTTAAGGGACTTAAAGTGTGCGCTATGTTGATTTTTATTCTTTCTCCACTTGTAGGTTTTTCTATTCCGGCACTATCTAAAAGTATTAGTTTTTCTACCAAAGGGGTGTTTGTCGCTAAAATAGTCGCTACTCGGCCTCCGAAAGAATGTCCCAGAAAGATAGCCTTGGAGATTCCTAGCTTTTTTAAAAAGGCTTGAACGAAAGACGCATATCTGCAGGTGTCAAAATCATTTGAAGGTTTAGGTGTCTTTCCAAATCCGGGGAAGTCTAGAATAATAATTTTGTATTTTTTACTCAGTTCCTGCGCGATAGGTTTCCAGGTCGAGCTTGTATTCATCCACCCAGGTAAAATTACCAGATAGCCCTTAGCCTCCGTATTTTCATAGCTTTCGTAGTTTGTTAAAAGGTTGTCTATAACTATTTGCATATTGTTTCCTTTTCGTTTTTACAGATTCAGGTCGCGATCTAGTTTTCTCGTGTATTCATGACAAATTATATCCTATTAAGAAGAATTTACCTGTGAAAAATGTAGTAATGTAGTAAAGGAAAACGGTTACTCAAGAGATTCTACGGACACAACATTCATCAAAGGTACTACTAATACTCCTCTATACTTATTAACTTCTTTATTATAAGCGGTAGCTGTATAAAGAGAGTCGTTAGCCATGCCTATTAGAAATCCCGCAAACTTTATCGGAGTTATTATACTTTTCTTCATTATTACCTCGGCTGTACCCAAAGTGTGATTTGATATTGCATCCATCCACGTTAGGAGCACGGGCTTCGTTGGTTTTACGATATGTTTTTCTGTGTCCGTTAGTTGATAATCTATATCCCCCCGTACTTTAAGTTCTTTCATTTCAACCACATTTTCGTTCGAGATTATGTATGTGCTCCTAAACCTTTTAGTGTCCGGGTCATAGTTTGATGAGTATATGGTTATATCATCAAGCTTAGCTAGCAAAAAAGCGGTAACTTCAATATCAAAACTCCTACTTCTAGGTTTAAAAACCTTGTTTTTAAAGTCTTTCGATACATTTTTCCACCAATCCAACATATCGTTCTCATTCAATCTTGCTGGATTACTTAAATCAACAGATCTTTGGAAACCTGATCTTACTAAATCTGCTCCCCTATTAATCTTTAGATGTACTATTCCATGTACTATTTTATATTTCATATCAGCTTATAAGATGGGGGTCAAATTAAAGCGCATTTCTGCATTCTAAAATGACCCCACAGTGATGGTCACCTACTTCTCGGACTCGCTATTATCCTGCTTGTAGTATATCATGTGGGAATTCAGAGATAAGGAAATGCCTAGGCTGCATACAAATTCATATTGGACAAGTTTTCCTTAAAAAATAGATATAGATAGAGCGTAAATCAAGGTTATGCTGAAGTATTTAAGATTTACATCGCCGAGCCGTCCCCTACCCTTTTGTGGTTTATAATTAGTTTCATCCTTTCCATGATATAGCCTATACAATTTATTGTTCCCTTTAGTCTTTTCTGTTAACATCCGACTATGAGTTCTGTATTCAAACTAACTCCCTTGAAACAACCACGGCTTCAAAAGTATAAAGAAGAAGCTATGAAAGAATTAAATAATTTTTTTGAGATGGATTGGAAAAGGAACACTCCCAAAATACTCGTTTTGGACGATAGAGAAACAATAGATCTATTTAGAGGAGAAGAATCAAAAGATTGGGTAGTAGGTTGGAGTATGGGATCTTCAGCTGCTTGTATACTAAATCCTGAGAATATAGAAAAAGAAAGCAGCCATAGAAAAGATTATGATATCGAAAAACTTATAAAACATGAATTTACACACGCTTTTTTTAACTCTAGATTTGGTAGGAGTAAATTCCCATGGGTTTCAGAGGGAATAGCAATATATTTAGCTGAGCAATTGGATAAATACAAAATGCCAAGAGAGTTTACGGGTTTTTTGGAAGGAAAGGATAGTAAAAAAATATACAAGGAATCTGGAAATGCGATTAAGCTTTTGATAGATAAATTTGGAAAGAAAAAATTATTTGAGTTTTTTAGTAAACAGAAAGAGGTGCAAAACCCAAAAACTTTGGAAAAAGTCTTTAAGGAAGTTTATGGAGACGATTTGAATTATAAATTTTTCAACAAATTAAGTAAGGAAGCTCTGAATGAGTGAAAATGTTGAAAAATTTCTAGAATCAGGAGAGCAAACTCAAATCACTCCGGAAATACAAAAGATTGCTGATCAAATAGAAGGAAGAGATGTAATTTTTATTTTTAACCTTCTTGGGTGGGTACACGGAAATATTGTTATGGAAAGGAGTAATTTTCCAAACGGAGCGGAGTTCAACGATGTTTTTAGACAAAGGACAGCCGATCAAATTATAAAAGAGGGTTATTCAAGTGGATGTAGTGACTTTGCTCTAGCTTTTATACCAATAGCTCGCGCAAAAGGAATTCCCACGAAATATGTTGAGTGTATTAACAAATCTTATTTCCCAGGAGATTTACAAAGAGTAGCAGGACATGTCTTTGCTGAATGTTTTATACAAGGAAAATGGCGAACAGCGGATCCTACGGCAGGAAATTTAAACATCGGTAAAAATTACTCAAAATACGTCATTTTTGAAAAAGGATTGGACTCTTGGGACTTGGGAATTAAAAACCTTCAGACTATGCGAGAGAAGTTCGTGCCTTTTGCTGAAGAATATAACAAGAAAATTAAACAAAACTCGAAATAACAAAAGGACACTTCTTTTAAAAAAGGTGTTTTATCTGGTATGTGTGCAACCTATACATTAATTTGACATGGTACCGCAAACCACGTAATATACGTGGTATATGGCATCATTGAATCACGCTACAGCTATCCTCCAACTAGACAAGAATTGCTTCACGACATCCGATATAAAGGTCTTGTTGCAGATAGAAAAGAATAGGACACTGGAAGACGCCGTTCAACGCTTAATAAAATCCAAGGTTCTAATCTCGTTAGAGAGAGGGAAATACTTGAAGGGCGCTGCTAATGTATCAGACTTTGAGATTGCGCAGTTTTTATACTCCCCTTCTTACATTTCTTTTGAGACTGCGCTCAACTATCACGGCATCTTAAGTCAATTTCCCATGGAGATAACATCTGCCACTACAAAGAGGCGTATCATTAAAGAAATTTTAGGTAAAGTGTTTTCTTACGGAAACATAAGTACTAAGCTTTTTACCGGTTACTATAAAGAGGACAAATTCTTAATGGCATTACCGGAAAAAGCCCTTTTTGATCAACTTTACATGATAGCTCGCGGTCTCAAAACCGAGCAATATATGGATGAAATGGACTATACACGTATAAAAAAACAAGAACTTAACAAGTACTTACCACTTGTCCCCGACAGCTTTGCCTCCGGAATAAAGGATTTAATGTCTCAATACATATGATTACTCAAGAACAACTGCAAAAATTAACTCGGGAATTTAAGATAAACAAAACAGTAGTAGCTAGAGAATTTGTTCAGATCACCTTTTTGAAAGAACTCTACACACAAAATTTCTCAAAAGATTTGTTTTTTAAGGGAGGTACGGCAATCAGGCTTCTCTACGGGGGTCATAGGTTTTCAGAGGATCTGGATTTTACATTTATGTTGGAGGAAAAAGAGTTCGAGAAATCAATGGAAATACTTTTTAGCGCTCTCTCTAACAGGTATCCCTTCAAGTTTAAAGAACGAAGTTCAATAACAGGAAAAACTTATTTACTAACCGCGCAGATTCCGGTAGTTGAGCCTTTAGTCTATGTACGCTTAGATTTTTCAGCTAGGGAGGATGTATTGGAACCGACAAATAGCATCTTAAAGACAAGGTATCCTGTAATTGTGCAAAATTTTATCAGGTCTTTAAGTAAGGATGAGATTTTGGCGGAAAAAGTGAGGGCTCTAATGACAAGGAATAAACATAGAGACTTATATGATCTTTGGATTTTGCAAGATTTAGGAGGAGTTCTAAAGCCTAATTTAATTAAGAAAAAGCTGAACTATTATGGTGAGAAAATGGATCGAAAGAAGATATTAGCCCGTTTAGAGGAGTTTTCCAAGGAAGAGTTTGTTGTGGATCTGCGCCCCTTTGTTTCTCTGAATGAGCGTGATAAACTCGGGGATTTGTTCGACTACGTTATTGCTTATCTGAAAGAAAGTTTCGCGAGTTTAGAGACATTATAGTGAGATTATTCATGCAACAGCTTA
>Ga0307992_1000276_pt1 | contig 33269 bp, 27 predicted proteins | sample EllFjometagen133_FD_203162 | JGI IMG/M metagenome (GOLD analysis project Ga0307992, IMG submission 203162) | Marine microbial communities from Ellis Fjord, Antarctic Ocean - #133 | ecosystem: Environmental > Aquatic > Marine > Unclassified | place: Southern Ocean | collected 2014-10-08
TTAGTTGTTCAAATATATTTAATACAAAATAAATAAAATCGTTTTCGTTCCTGAAACGGAATTGGTTATAGAGTATCAGTTTTTTTGATTGTGACACTGCTATATCAAAAATACCTGGTGTAACATGAATAAAAGCAGAAAAATCAAATCCTCCAGGTTGATTTTTTAAAAGAATTTGTTCAATAAACGGAACTGACTGGTGGTAATTTTTTATTCCAGGAAATTGTTTATCCAGTATTTCATAGATATTTACCGGGATGGAATAGACAGTATAGGTGCCTGCATTTTTTATTTGGTTATAGAATATCTTATCATGTTCTTCCAGTGGATGGTTAAACATAAGATATTCTTTAATTTTTTCTTTGTTGATGAGGGGTGAAGGTACCAGAGTGGATTTGTCCGTGATAAAAATATATGATGAGCTCTTATATTTTTTAGTCAGAAATTCATCTTTTCTAAAAATATCCCTTAATTGATCTTCCGGAATACCTTTTTGTTTATCCAGAGGATAATTTTTTAAAGCAACGTATTTACTTCTGACAGTATCAAGTATTGAAAAAGAAAATCCATTCAAGCTGACCTGAATGGACAGGTGATACGATTGAGTTATATTTATATCTAGCGTTTCGTCAAGAAAGGCAAATTCATACATGAATCAGGATATAATTACTCCCAGTTTCCGGCATTATTAGTAGCTTCTTCCAGAGAGCCAACCTTTAACCCTTTAAAACCGGTTATTTTTTCTTTTTCAGCGCTATAGTTAATAATTAACTGTTTGTTTAACCCATGCAACAAGACACTATTAAGAACATGAGCTTCAAAAACATTAACTTTCACTTTAGATGCAGTTTCGATTTTAGTAGCAGCGAGAAAGAATTCTTCACTGCCATATGGGATAAATCTTAAAGAATCAATCGGATAGGTCTTTGAAAATATTGAATCAAGAACACTTACATAAGAAGTATCCCTGATAATAATACCCATTTTAATAGCTTCTTTTTCGGTAACACCTTTATCATATAAGCTATCGGATATTCTACCAATAGCCATAACAACAGGGAATGAATCAAATTTTACGAAATTGATCAATGTATCAAAGTTCCCTGTATACTTTGCGTACTTAGTTTTATAAGCAACTTCTGCGGTTCTGATATCTTTAAGATTCTGGATTGTTGCATCTTCACGTTTTTTCTTTTCTTTATTGAAACGTATAGGTTCCATGATGCTTTCGACTACTAAGTAGCCTAAAACAATGATTGCTGCACCGAGAAGGATTCTAACTACGATTTTCATTTTTTCCTTTATAATTGGTTATGTTTGCCTACAAAAATAAAAATAAATATTTAATATTAAATTCTCTTCAGGATATTATTCAATGAAATGTTAAAAATTCAAATAATTTCTAAATTAATAAAAAATTTGGGACATATTCCAACAGATGGACAAAAAATAGTTATGGATATGCTTTCAGAGGTTATTCTTGATCCTGACAAGAAGGAGATTATCCTATTAAAAGGATTTGCCGGAACCGGAAAAACAACCCTGATAAGATCACTTGTTAAGGTTCTTGGTGAATTTTATATCAAATCAGTCCTTTTAGCCCCAACCGGAAGGGCTGCCAAGGTATTATCAAATATTGCATTTAAGGATGCTTATACAATACATAAAAAGATCTATCGCCAGAAGTCATCAAAAGATGGATTTGGAAAATTTGTACTGGAGAAAAATCTCCATTCAAATACGCTTTTTATTATTGATGAAGCATCTATGATATCAAACCATGCTTTTAATAATTCAATTTTTGGATCGGGCAGGGTTCTTGACGATTTAATAGAGTATGTTTATAATGATAAGCAATGTAAACTATTATTGATTGGTGATACAGCTCAGCTTCCTCCGGTAGGACTGGAAATTAGTCCGGCACTTGACCCATTAGTTCTGGAAGGATATGGCGTGGAAGTGAGGGAGGGTTTTTTGGCTGAAGTGGTAAGGCAGAGCGAAAACTCCGGGATATTGCATAATGCAACGGAGATAAGAAAGTTATTAGTTAAAAAGTCATTTGAGATACCTTCCATTAAGATTGAAAATTTTACTGACATTACCAGATTGCATGGGGAGGACCTGGTGGAGGAGTTATCCTCATCCTATGACAGGGAAGGTCTTGAAAACTCAATTGTAGTTGTCAGGTCGAACAAAATGGCTAATAATTACAACCAGGGAATCAGGAATACAATACTTTGGCGTGAGGAAGAGGTATCAACAGGGGATTTTCTTATGGTTGTTAAGAATAATTACTTCTGGTTGCAGGAAAATGAATCTGTCGGGTTTATTGCAAACGGGGATATCATTGAGATACTTAAAATAAATGGATATCAGGAGAGATATGGATTTCGGTTTGCTGATATGGTATTGAAGCTTAAAGATTATGCCAATCATGAGTTTGAAGCAAAAGTATTACTTGACACAATTCATGTTGAAGCTGCATCAATGTCAAACGAGGAAAACAAGAAACTTTTTTATTCGGTTCTGGAAGACTACAGTAAAGAAAGTTCTAAGAAAAAGCAGTTTGACGGTGTAAGAAATAATGAATTTTATAATGCGTTACAGGTTAAGTTCAGTTATGCCGTAACATGTCATAAGGCACAAGGAGGACAGTGGAAAAATATATTTGTTGATCAGGGTTTTATAAAGGAAGATATGGTGAATATTGAATATCTGCGCTGGCTCTATACCGCAATAACCAGGGCAACATCCAAACTTTACCTGGTTAATTTTAGTGATAAATTTTTTACTCCCCTATAATCTTCATAAGGACTCTTTTTTTACGTTTGCCATCAAATTCACCATAAAATATCTGTTCCCACGGACCAAAATCCAATTTTCCGTCTGTAACGGCAACTACAACCTCCCTGCCCATAACGGTCCTTTTAAGATGAGCATCGGCATTATCTTCAAAACCATTATGTTTGTACTGTGAATAAGGTTTTTCGGGCGCAAGTTTTTCAAGCCACACTTCATAATCATGATGTAATCCTGGCTCATCATCATTGATAAATACACTTGCCGTAATATGCATGGCATTACATAATATCAGACCTTCTTTTATCCCACTTTCAACCAGAGCAGCCTGAATATCAGGCGTAATGTTTATTAGTTCTCTTCTTTTTGTTGCTTCAAACCAAAGCTCTTTACGATATGATTTCATTTTGGTGCTTGTTTTTTGTAATTTTTACTATTTATCTAAACTTTCGGACTTATAATACAGCCTTTAGTTAATATTCAGTGATTTTATAATTGCTTCAATTTTCATTTCAAGTTTCTGCTCAATAGTTTCAAAGTCGCTTTTGTTATTCAGTTTATCATGTACCCCGAAATAGAATTTTATTTTTGGCTCAGTACCTGACGGACGGATTGATATTCTCGAGCCATCTTTAAGAATAAATTGCAGGACATTTGACTGAGGTATGACAATAGATGATTCCTCATTTGTTACAATACTTTTCTTAATACTTTTCTGATAGTCATAAATCTCAATTACCTGTGAATTATTTATATAGGAGGGAGGATTGTCACGGAACTTTTTCATCATACTCTGGATTTCTTCTGCTCCCGTCTTTCCTTTTCTTACAATATTAAAAAGTCGTTCTTTATAAAAACCGAATTCAAGATAAATATCTATTAGCAGATCATCTAGTGTTTTTCCCTGGTCTTTAGCCCATGCAGCTGTTTCAGCTAGTAATGCGCATGAAATTACTGCATCTTTATCCCTGACAAATTCACCGGCAAGGAAACCATAGCTTTCTTCTCCACCACCGATAAATGTTTTTTTATTTTCATTCTTTCTGATGATATCGGCAATATATTTAAATCCGGTAAGCACCTTAAAATAATCTACATTGAATTTCTTTGCAATAATATTCGGTAGATCTGATGAAACAATGGTTGTAATAATATATTCATTCCCCTGAAGCTTACCGTTTTCCGCCCATTTGTTAAGCAGGTAATATATCAGGAGTGTCACGGTTTGATTACCATTAAGCAATTTAAACCGATTATTTTTATCTTTTATTGCAGCACCCATCCGGTCGCCATCAGGGTCAGTTGCCATAACAAGGTCGGCATCTGTTTCCCTTGCTTTTTTAAGAGACATTTCCATAGCTGCTGTCTCTTCGGGATTGGGTGATTTAACAGTTGGGAAATTCCCATCAATTACATCCTGTTCAGGAACATTATAGATATTACAGAAACCAAATTTTCTCAGTGCCATGGGCACAAGCTTAACACCTGTGCCATGGATCGGAGTATAAACTATTTTTAAGTTTTTATTCCGTTTAATAATTTCAGGTGATAATGATAAGCTTTTTACTTTTTCAAGATAAAGATTATCAATTTCTTCCCCTATAATTTCAATATCCTCTAGTTTCCCATCAAATAATACTTCATCAATTGAGGAAATACTTTTAACTTCGTCAATAATATTCTTATCATGAGGCTGGATAATTTGTCCGCCATCTTCCCAGTAAACTTTGTAACCGTTATATTCTTTAGGGTTATGAGAAGCCGTTACAACAACACCGCTCTGACATTTAAAATGCCTGATTGCAAATGACAATTCAGGAGTGGGTCTTAGAGCATCGAACAGGAAAACCTTAAAACCATTTGCAACAAATATCTTTGAAGCTGTTTCAGCAAACAGACGGCTATTGTTCCTGCAATCGTATGCCACAGCTACCTTAATTTTCTCTTTATCGGCAAAGGCTTTCTTAACGTAGTTACTCAACCCCTGGGTTGTCATTCCAACAGTATAAATATTCATTTTGTTTGTTCCGGCTCCCATGATACCTCTGAGCCCGCCTGTTCCAAATTCAAGATCTTTATAGAATGATTCAATTAGCTCAGGTTCATTATTATCCAGCATATTTTTCACGCTGGCTTTGGTTTCAGAGTCATAATTTTTCTCAAGCCACTTGTTGGCTTTTTCTCTTACATTTTTTAATATTTGATTATCTGTCATAGCAATTAGGATTTATTATTTTGGTTATTCAGGATAATGCAAAGTTATTCTTCTAGCCCATTCTTCCTGCCGATTTTCTTGATACATTTATCAAGACTTTCTTTCCAGTGGGGAATCTCGATATTGAAAGCACTACGGATCTTGCTTTTATTGAGCACACTATAAAAAGGACGGTTAGCCGGTAAAGGATAATCTTTGGTTTCTATTGGTAGTACTTTACATGATAATCCTGCAGATTTCATTATAAACACCGCAAAATCATACCAGCTACATACACCCTCGTTTGAGAAGTTATATATCCCAGGGTTAAAATCTTTATTATTATTATTTATATGATTAATGATGCTAATTATAGTTTTAGCCAGATCATGGGCATATGTAGGTGTTCCCACCTGATCGGAGATAACATTTAATGATTCTCTTTCAGTACCAAGGCGTAACATGGTTTTTACAAAATTTTTCCCATAAGACGAGTATAGCCATGCTGTTCTGATAATCAAGGCATTATCATATTTCAGAGCTTCTTTCTCTCCCTTTAGTTTGGATATTCCGTAGACTGAGCTTGCATTTGGAGTATCGGTTTCTTTGTATGGCAGAAATGTTTTGCCATTAAATACATAATCAGTTGAAATATGAATGTATTTTGCGCCGTTTTCTTTACTGACTTCAGCTAATAGTTTAACAGCTTTTGTGTTTATTAATTCAGCTATTTCTTTTTCTTCTTCAGCTTTATCTACAGCATTGTATGCAGCGCAATTGATTAAAAGATCGATAGGATTCTTATTTATAAAGTTTCTCAATGCTTCTTTATCTGTTATATCCAGAGTGTCTACATCTGTCCAGATAAAATGATAAGGCAGACCCTGGTCGGCCAACTCGTGAAGTTCATTTCCGAGTTGTCCGTACGATCCGGTTACCAGGATATTTTTTATCATAACGAAAAATGTTTAATTGTTTACTTAACTTCTCAACTCTTCTTCAAATCTACAATTCTTTAATAGATGGTTGATGTTTATCTTTGGCAGAAATGATTGCCTTTTCCGGTTCAATATTCCAGTCGATATTTAATTCCGGGTCATTATACATTATTCCTCTTTCTGAACCGGGGTGATATAGTTTATCACATTTATAAAAGACCACAGCTATTTTGCTCAAAACAGAGAATCCATGAGCGAAGCCGGACGGGACCAGCATTTGTTGTTTATTTTCAGCACTAAGTTTGTGACTATACCATTTTCCGAATGTAGGTGAATTTTTTCGAATATCCACTCCAACATCCAGTATCTCACCTTCGAGTACCCTTACCAGTTTTGTTTGTGAATGCGGGTCCAGTTGGTAATGTAGTCCGCGTATTACTCCAAAAGAAGACATTGACTGGTTATCCTGTACAAATTGTATTTGTATGCCATAGTCTGCCAGATTCTTCTCATTATAGCTTTCAAAAAAATATCCCCTTTCATCTTCAAAGACTTTGGGTTTGAGAATCAACAGGTCAGGTATTTCGGTTTTGATTATTTCCATATTATTTTTAGTAGTTAATTTGTTACTGGTTACTAGGTCCTGGGTACTGGGTACTGGGTGCTTTCGTACTTCGCTCAGCTCTTTGCCTATTTACTACCTACTATTTACTATTTACTTCTTCTCATCTTCTCATCTTCTCCTCTTCTCATCAGCCAGTCTCATCAGGTATTGCCCATACTGATTTTTACTGAGGGGTTTTGCCAATTCAGTTAATTGTTTTCTGTCTATATAACCTCTTATAAACGCAATTTCCTCAATACAAGAGACTTTCAGTCCTTGTCTTTCTTCAAGCGTAGCAATATAATTCGACGCTTGCAAAAGGCTTTTATGAGTTCCGGTATCGAGCCAGGCATTTCCGCGGCCAAGCAATTTTACCTGTAACCTGTCTTCTTCAAGAAAAAGCTTGTTCAGATCGGTAATTTCCAGTTCTCCTCTGGCTGATGGTTTCAGGTTTTTAGCTTTTTCAACAACGTCATTACTATAGAAATAGAGACCGGTAACAGCATAGTTTGATTTTGGATGCTCCGGTTTTTCTTCAATGCTAAGAACTTTCCCTGATTCATCAAAATCGACTACCCCATAGCGTTCAGGATCGGTGACATAATAACCAAATATTACTGCACCATCTTTTAGTTTTGCCGTTTCGAGTAACTCTTTTCCGAACCCATGTCCGTAAAAAATATTATCACCAAGCACAAGACATGCGGTTTCATTACCAATAAAGTTCTCACCGATAATAAATGCTTGTGCCAATCCATCAGGTGAGGGTTGCTCTTCGTATGATATCTCCAGTCCCAACTGGCTACCATCACCAAGGAGTTTCTTGTAAAGATGAATATCGTCAGGAGTGGAAATGACAAGAATTTCCCTGATACCTGCCAGCATCAATACTGACATTGGATAATAGATCATCGGTTTATCATATACAGGGATTATTTGTTTCGAGATACTTTGTGTAAGTGGATAAAGCCTGGTGCCGGAACCTCCGGCAAGAATAAGTCCTTTCATTCTATGGTTGTTTTAGTTTCTGTAACTTTTAGATAAATGTTTTAACAGGTAAACCAGAGAAAACGAACAATTTTATAATGAGAGTGTTTCTTTGAAATAGTTTATTGTTTTTACAAGTCCTTCTTCAAGTTTAATTTTAGGCTCCCATTTTAATATTTCTTTAGCTTTTGAGATATTTGGTTTTCTTTGTGTTGGATCGTCTGTTGGCAAAGCTTCGAATGTAATTTTCGATTCTGAGCCGGTAATCTCAATAATTTTCTCGGCAAGTTCTTTAATTGAGAACTCATCAGAGTTGCCAATATTTATAGGTCCTGTAATGGAATCCGGGGTTTCCATCAGTTTGATTATCCCGTTTATCAGGTCATCAACATATTGAAAACTTCTGGTTTGTGAACCATTGCCATAAATGGTAATATCTTTTCCGTTCAATGCCTGAACAATGAAGTTAGAAACCACTCTTCCATCATGTGGGTGCATTCTTGGACCATATGTATTGAAGATCCTGGCGATTTTTATCCTGACATTGTTCTGTTCATGATAGTTAACGAACAGGGATTCAGCACATCTTTTCCCTTCATCGTAGCATGACCTTGGTCCGATGGGATTTACATTGCCCCAGTATGTTTCAGGTTGCGGGTGTATTTTTGGATCACCGTAAACCTCACTGGTGGAAGCCTGGAGAATTTTGGCTTTAATACGCTTTGCCAGTCCCAACATATTTATTACACCCATCACTGATGTTTTTATGGTTTTAATACTATTATATTGATAATGAATGGGTGAAGCCGGACACGCCATATTATATATTTCATCTACCTCGATGAAGAATGGCATAGTAACATCATGTCGTATCAGTTCAAAATACGGATTATCCAGAAGGTGGACAATATTTGATTTTGCGCCGGTGAAGTAGTTATCCAAAGATATTACTTCGTTTCCTTCATTAAGTAACCGTTCGCAAAGATGGGAGCCGATAAAACCGGCTCCCCCTGTAATAAGTATTCGTTTCATATTGTAATAATTTTACGATTATTTACCTGTTCCGATACCGTAATATACAAATCCGTTCTCTTCCATTTCTTTCGAATCGTAAATATTTCGTCCGTCAAAAATAATCTTTTTCTTCAGTAGCTTTTCCATTATACTGAAGTTTAGCATACGAAATTCCGACCACTCTGTAATCAGTACCATAGCATCGGTGTCAATAAGCGCTTCATATTGATTTGTGGCGTATTCTATTTTATCACCAAGTATTCGTTTTGTTTCGTTAATTGCTGCCGGATCATATGCTTTCACACCGGCACCTTCGTAAAGCAGTTTATCTATAATAACTAATGATGGTGCTTCGCGCATATCGTCAGTTTGAGGTTTGAATGATAATCCCCAGAGACCAAAGGTTTTGCCTTTAATATTTCCATTGAAGTGCTTCATTATTTTATTAAAGATCACCTCTTTCTGACTATAGTTAACATCCTCAACAGCTTGCAAAATTCTGAGAGGATATTTATTTTCAGCAGCAGTACGGATAAGTGCCTGTACATCTTTCGGGAAACATGATCCGCCGTATCCGGCTCCGGGGTAAATAAACTTATTCCCGATTCGTGAGTCGCTTCCTATCCCTTTCCTTACCATATTGATATCAGCTCCCAGTATCTCACAAAGATTAGCTATATCGTTCATAAAGCTGATTTTAGTTGCGAGCATTGAGTTTGCAGTATATTTTGTGAGTTCGGAAGAGGGAATATTCATGAAATAGAAAGGATGGTTATTCATTACAAATGGTTTGTAAAGGCGCTCCATAATTTTTTTTGCCTTTTCAGAATCAATACCGATAACAATCCGGTCTGGTTTAAGAAAGTCCTGAATAGCAGCCCCTTCTTTTAGAAATTCAGGGTTTGATGCCATGTCAAATTCAACATCTGCACCCCGTTTAGTAATCTCTTCCCTGATAATTTTTCTTACTTTTTCTGCAGTGCCAACAGGTACTGTGCTTTTTGTGACAATAACCATGTAATGATCAATCAGTTGCCCTATCTTCCGGCCGACAGTAAGTACATGTTTCAGGTCGGCACTGCCATTTTGGTCAGGTGGTGTGCCGACTGCAATAAATAATGCGTCAGCATCAACAAGACTTTCTTTTAATGTGGTTGTGAATAAGAGTCTGCCTTTTTCAACATTTCTCTTGATCATTGGTTCAAGTCCGGGTTCATAGATAGGCACCTTTCCCTTTCTTAATCCTTCTACCTTTTTTTTATCAATGTCAACACAGGTTACACTAAGTCCTGTTTCCGCAAAGCATGTACCGGTTACAAGACCAACATATCCAGTACCTACGATTGAAACTTTCATCTAATATTAGTTTTATTGGAAAACAAAAGTAGAAAAATTAAATGAGAAAGATTAATTGATTAATAGGATAACCGATAGAAATTCAATTTTGAAATAGTATTCCATCATATGAAGCTTTACAGAATTTTATTTGATTTGAGAAATCTATCTTAAAGTAAAATTGAAAAGCATGCAAATTGCGAATTACCTGTTATAAATATTTTAAAAGAGATGGTCAATATTGTTTTTAAAAAAAAAAATGTAATTTTGCACCTCAAATTTACTATTATATAAAGTCTAACTTATTAAAAACTAATTATTTTATACATGGAAAACAATATTGAAAAAGAAAAGAAGGAAATTGTTGAAAAGCCTGAAGAGGACAAAATCCAAACAAGTGAAGAAAAAACTGCAGAGCAAATGAAAAAGGAAGAGTTGAAAAGTGCAGAAAATGAAGAGGTTGTCATAACCGAAGAAATAACACCTAATGAAAAGGATGAAAAAGTTGATGAAGACAACAAAGAAGTAACGGAAGAAATTAGTGCCAAAGAAACTGTGAAGGTTGATTCTATTGAAGAAAAGATTGAACCTGAGGCTGACAAGGAAATATCTGAAAAGGTTGAATCTAAACCTGAAACAGATAAGGACGTTGTTGAAAAGGTTGAACCTGAGACTGACAAGGAAATATCTGAAAAGGTTGAATCTAAACCTGAAACAGATAAGGAAGTTACTGAAAAGGTTGAATCTAAACCTGAAACAGATAAGGACGTTGTTGAAAAGGTTGAATCTGAGTCTGAGACAAACAAGGAAGTTGCTGAAAAGAAATTAAAAGAATCAGAGACCGATGAAAATACTCCAATTGAGGATTTTGATTGGGAAAGCCTTATGGTGAAAGAGGATGATTATACTCCAAAAGTAAGAGCAGAGTATGAGAGTCTTTATGATGAAACCCTTTCATCTGTTGCTGAAAATGAAGTTGTTGATGGCACTGTGATTTCAATGACAAAAAGAGAAGTAGTTATAAATATTGGTTATAAGTCTGAGGGAGTAGTTAGTTTAAATGAGTTCAGATATAACCAGGAACTTAAAATAGGGGATTCCGTTGAAGTATATGTTGAGAGTAAAGAAGACAAAAGCGGTCAGCTTATTCTTTCACATAAAAAAGCAAGGGCATTAAAATCGTGGGATCGGGTAAATGAAGCGCATGCTAAAGATGAAATTATCAAGGGTTATATTAAATGTCGTACAAAAGGCGGTATGATCGTTGACGTTTTTGGAATCGAATCATTCCTTCCGGGTTCCCAGATAGATGTAAAGCCAATTCGCGATTACGATATGTATGTTGAGAAAACAATGGAGTTTAAGGTTGTTAAAATAAACCATGAATATAAGAATGTTGTTGTTTCGCACAAAGCTTTAATTGAGGAAGAACTTGAACAGCAAAAGAAAGAAATTATTGCAAAGCTCGAAAAAGGTCAGGTTCTCGAAGGAACTGTCAAGAATATTACATCATATGGTGTATTTATTGACCTGGGAGGTGTGGACGGATTAGTTCATATTACAGATCTTTCATGGGGACGCGTAAATCATCCTGATGAGATTGTGGAACTCGATCAGAAGCTGAATGTTGTGATCCTGGATTTTGATGATAATAAGAAACGAATAGCACTTGGAATTAAACAGCTTACACCTCATCCGTGGGAATCACTTGACAAGGATCTCAAAGTTGGTGATAAGGTTAAGGGAAAAGTTGTTGTAATGGCTGATTATGGAGCTTTCGTTGAGATTGCTCCTGGTGTTGAAGGACTGATCCATGTTTCTGAAATGTCATGGTCACAACACCTAAGAAGTGCTCAGGAGTTCCTTAAGATAGGTGATGAAGTTGAAGCAGTTATACTTACAATGGACAGGGAAGATCGGAAAATGTCTCTTGGTATGAAGCAACTCAAACCCGATCCATGGGAAAAAATTGAAAAGAAATATCCTATTAGCTCTAACCATAAAGCCAAAGTTAGGAACTTTACGAATTTTGGAATTTTTGTTGAGATTGAAGAGGGTGTTGACGGGTTGATTCATATTTCAGATCTTTCTTGGACAAAGAAAATTAAGCATCCTGCAGAATTTACTTCAATAGGAGCTGAGATAGAGGTAGTAGTGCTTGAAATAGACGTGGAAAACAGGAGATTGAGCCTTGGACATAAACAACTGGAAGAAAATCCATGGGAAGTATTTGAATCAGTATTTACTGTCGATTCAATTCATGAAGGAACTATTGTTGAGGTATTCGATAAAGGTGCTATTGTTACTCTTCCATATGGTATTGAAGGTTTTGTTACTCCAAAACATCTTGTTAAGGAAGACGGATTGCAAGGTAAAGTTGATGAAAAACTGGAATTTAAAGTATTGGAATTTAACAAAGGTGCTAAACGGATAATTTTGTCTCATAGCCGTGTTTTTGAAGATAAAAACAAACCAGAGAAGAAAACTGCAAAGAAAACCGGTTCTTCTGCAACAAGTAAATCGTCAAAAAGGACAAAAAGTAATCTGGAAAAAACAACTCTTGGAGACATTACTGATTTGGCAGCTTTAAAATCTGAAATGGAAGAAAAAGAAGATAAAATTATCAGGAAAAAGAAAAAATAGTTATATTTAGGTTTTAAACCTTAAAAAATCATGGATTTTAACATTGAAAAAAGAGATAATTATACCTTAATTAAGGTTCTGGATGAGAAACTGGATACGCATATTGCCCCGAATCTTAAATCGGAACTTGTTCTTATTTCGGGTAACGGAGAGAAAAATATAATTCTCGATCTAAGTAATAGCCGTTATTGTGATTCATCAGGCTTAAGTGCAATTTTAGTCGCAAACCGGCTTTGTAAAAATGCAAAGGGTACATTTGTACTTACGGGTCTTAACGAAGCAGTTGAAAGACTAATTACAATTTCTCAACTAGATACGGTATTGAATATTGTAGGATCGGTTGATGAAGGAGTAAAAATGATTTCGGAATAATCAGAATAAAAGCTAAAGTGGCTTTTACTTTTACCATACTCGGAAGCAGTTCTGCTTTGCCAACTTCTAAGAGATTTACATCCGCTTTTGTATTAAATATACATGAGCGTTTTTTTTTAATTGATTGTGGAGAGGGGACACAAATGCAGCTCCGCAAATATAAAATTAAACTAGGTAGAATAAACCATATTTTTATTTCTCATATTCATGGCGATCATGTTTTTGGACTTTTCGGACTGATATCTTCGTTCAATCTGCTTGGTCGTAAAAATGATCTTCATATTTTTGGCCCTCCCGATCTTGAGCATATAATTCATAGCTATTTAAAGGATTTCTATATTAATCTTTTTTTCGAGATTATTTTTCATTCTGTCAATTGTACCCGGTCAGTTAGGATTTATGAGGATGATAAAATTTTAGTGAATAGTATACCTCTGAAGCATAGAATTCCTACATGCGGTTTCCTATTCAGGGAACAGCCAATATGGCCAAATTTGAGAAAAGATATGATTGAGAAGTATAATATTCCGATTTCGAAAAGGCAGGGTATAAAAAGGGGAGATAGTTTTATTACGGAAACGGGTGATATTGTGCCTAACAGTGAATTAGTGATCTCTGCCCCGGAACCTAAAACATTCGCATATTGTAGTGATACTTCCTACAATGAGGGTATATTAACGCAAATTAGAAATGTTGATCTTCTCTATCATGAAGCCACGTTTGGCGGTGAACTTAGAAAACTGGCAAAAGAAACTATGCATTCCACAGCTGGTGAAGCAGCCCGGCTGGCCAGTAAAGCATCTGTAAAGAAACTGGTGATAGGACATTTTTCAGCAAGGTACAAAGATGTTACACCCTTGCTTGAAGAGGCAAAAACAGTGTTTGAAAACACATTCGTTGCTGAAGATGGTAAGACATTTAAAGTATAAAGAATTTAAATAATCATTTGAGAATTCTCGAATATTAACCAGTTTAAATTTTATTATTATGAAAAAAACTATTTTATCACTCTTATTAATGGTAATTGTTATTGGACAGGGTAATGCCCAATCCTTTGATAAGATTAAATTTAAAGAGTATGAACCTGGCTTTTATCAAAACTTTATACTGAAAGATATTAATGCGGTTGAAAAGAAGCAAAAAGATAAAAAAGTGGATAAGCGCTTGTTAATGGACCAGTCGGGAATGGATTTGCCTAATAATCATGAATTGTACAATACTTACTGGCATAATCCGGTCATATCACAGGGAAATACAGGAACCTGCTGGTGCTTTTCAACCACTTCTATGTATGAGTCTGAAGTAAAAAGGTTATACCAGAAAGAAGTTAAGTTATCTGAGATGTTTACAGTGTATTGGGAATATGTTGAAAAAGCGAGGTGTTATATTAGGGAAAGAGGAGAATCCTTGTTTTCTCAGGGTTCAGAGGCAAATGCAGTTACTCGTATATTCAGGAAATATGGTGCTGTACCATGGCAAGAATATACAGGTTTAAAAGATGGACGTAAATATTTTAGTCATGCTGATATGTACAGGGAAATGAATAGCTTTTTAAAGGGATTGAAAAGCTCAAATGACTGGAATGAGGAAGAAGCCCTTGAAACTATTAAATCTATCATGAATTTTTATATGGGTGTTCCCCCTGAAAAATTTGAATATGAAGGAAAAACAGTAACACCTATGGAATACCTGAGCAAGGTTATTATGATAAACCCTGATGATTATGTTGAAATATTGTCCTATAGCCAGCAACCTTATTGGAAACAGGTTGAATATGAGGTTCCTGATAACTGGTGGCACAGTTCTGAGTATTATAATGTACCGCTAAACACATTTATGGAAATCCTTAAAGAAGGAATAAGAAATAATTATACAGTGAGTATTGGGGGTGATGTTTCTGAAGCAGGTTTTAGCCGGGAAACCAATGTAGCTCTGGTTCCTGATTTTGATATCCCTTCAGATTATATTAATGAAAATGCCAGACAATTCCGATTTTCAAATAAAACAACAACTGATGATCATGGTATGCATCTGATAGGGTTTTATGAAAAAAATGGTGATGATTGGTACCTGATAAAAGATTCTAGCTCCGGATCAAGAAATGTAGGCAAAGATGATGAACGTTTCGGATATTATTTCTTTAGTGAAGATTATGTTAAGTTAAAAATGATGAATTTTACTATTCATAAAGATGCCATAAAAGGTATTTTGGATAAATTTGATTAACAAAAACTCCAAATTCGCAAAACATAAAAGTCCCTTTTGAACGGGGCTTTTTTGTTTTGCAGTAATTAAGGGAATCTATTCTCGGAAATAAAGTCTTATCTTTGATCAAATTTTTTTAAAGGTGCAGGAGAAAATAATTATACTCGATTTTGGATCACAATATACGCAATTGATTGCCAGACGTATCAGGGAATTAAATGTCTATTGCGAAATTCAGCCCTTTAACATGAATACTGAAATAGATGATTCGGTTAGAGGAGTTATTTTATCCGGTAGTCCTTCCTCTGTGAGGGATAAAAATGCTCCGGAGTCAGATCTTTCCGGGATAAAAGGCAAGAGACCTTTACTTGGGGTTTGCTATGGAGCGCAATATCTGGTACATCACTATGGAGGTGAAGTTTTAGCTTCTGAATCCAGGGAATACGGAAGAGCTAAATTGAAGTTTGTCAAACAAAACAGTGATCTTTTTAGCGATGTTACACCAAATACCCAGGTATGGATGTCGCATGGGGATACAATAACCGGGTTACCAGAGAATTATGAGGTGATAGGTAGTACTGAGGATGTGAAAGTGGGGGCATTTAAAATCAGGGATGAGGCTTCTTACGGAATTCAATTTCATCCGGAAGTTTATCATACTACTGAAGGAAAAAAAATTCTGAAAAACTTTGTTTTAAATATTTGTGGTTGCCGGCAGGATTGGACACCTGACTCTTTTGTTGAAACAACTGTTGAAAATTTGAAAAAGAAACTTGGAAGAGATAAAGTGGTTCTTGGACTTTCAGGAGGTGTAGATTCTTCAGTTACTGCTATCCTCCTGAACAGAGCTATTAGTGATAAACTTACTTGTGTTTTCGTTGACAATGGAATGTTGAGGAAAAATGAATATAACCAGGTTCTGGAGTTATATAAAAACATGGGATTGAATGTGTTAGGGGTTGATGCCTCGGACAGATTCATTACAAAACTATCAGGAGTATTTGATCCTGAACAAAAACGGAAAATAATAGGAAAAATATTTATAGAAGTTTTCGAAGAAGAAGCAGCTAAAGTTAAGGATGTGAAATGGTTAGCACAGGGAACAATTTATCCGGATGTTATTGAATCAGTATCGGTTAATGGACCATCAGTAACTATTAAATCACATCATAATGTTGGTGGATTACCTGAAATAATGAATTTGAAAGTAGTGGAACCCCTGATGCTTTTATTTAAAGATGAGGTGAGAAGAGTGGGAAAGGCACTAAAAATGAGTCAGGCGATTTTAAAAAGGCATCCCTTTCCGGGACCCGGATTAGCCATTAGGATATTGGGGGATATTACATGGGAAAAAATCAAAATGTTACAGGATGCTGATGATATTTATATTCAGGCACTGAAGAAAGATAATTTATACGATAAAGTATGGCAAGCGGCTGTTATACTTCTTCCGGTTCAGTCGGTTGGAGTTATGGGTGATGAGAGAACATATGAAAATACGGTCGTATTAAGAGCAGTAACTTCAACAGATGGGATGACCGCTGATTGGGCTCATTTGCCATATGATTTTTTAAGCAGGGTCTCAAATGCAATAATAAATAGAGTAAAAGGGATAAACAGGGTTGTGTACGATGTTAGTTCAAAACCTCCTGCAACAATAGAGTGGGAATGAAAATTTAAAATTAGAAATTATGCAGCAAAACTAAATGCTGATAAATTGAATTAGTATTAAAAACTTACGATTATGAGGAGAAAAAATTTGACATTCCTGTCAATAGTATTAGTGTTAACAATTAGTCTGGTATTGCCGGTTAATGGGCAGTTTACTGAAGCATCATTGAAGATAGGTAAAGTAATAAGTTTGATTGAAGCCTATTATGTTGATGAGGTGAACCAGGAAACGATGGTTGAACAAGCTATTATTAATGTTCTTAAAGAGCTTGACCCTCATTCAACATATGTTTCTGAAGATGAAGTAAAAGATATGAATGAACCATTAATTGGGAACTTTGAAGGAATAGGTATTCAATTTAATGTGCTAAATGATACTATTCTTGTGATCTCTCCGGTTCCTGGTGGTCCATCAGAGAAAGTTGGAATACGGGCAGGGGACAGAATTGTGAAAATTGATGGTGAAAATGTTGCAGCAATAGGTATAACCACAAAAAAAGTTAGGGACAAGTTGCTCGGGAAAAAGGGCACTAAAGTAAATGTTGGTGTAAAAAGAAAGGGAGTTGTAGAATTAATTGAATTTACAATAACACGCGATAAGATACCAATTCACAGTCTTGATGCTGCTTACATGGCTGATGATGAAGTTGGATATATAAAGTTGAACAGATTTTCATTTACAACAATGAAAGAATTCCATAAAGCAGTGGACTCCTTATTAAATCTAAATATGAAAAAACTCATTCTTGATCTTCGTGGAAATGGAGGAGGATACCTTGAGACTGCAGTTAAATTGGTTGATGAGTTTCTGCGGGAAGGAAAATTGATTGTAAGTATGGAGGGTAACCATGTGCCAAAAAAATCATTTCATAGTCATTCAGGAGGTAGATTGCTGGATAATAAGGTTGTTGTAATTATTGATGAAGGATCTGCTTCCGCCAGTGAAATTGTTGCCGGGGCTTTGCAGGATTGGGACAGAGGGGTTGTTATAGGGCGAAGATCATTTGGAAAGGGACTGGTGCAGAGGCCATTTAACTTACCTGATGGGTCAATGGTTCGACTTACCATTGCCAAGTATTATACTCCTTCAGGGAGGTTGATACAAAAACCATATGATGATGGCTTTGAAGAATATACAAAGGATCTTGTTACAAGATATATTAACGGTGAGTTTGTTTATGCTGACAGCATTCACTTCCCCGACTCTCTTAAGTACACTACATTGCTTAATCAACGGATTGTGTATGGTGGAGGCGGTATCATGCCTGATATTTTTGTTCCGATTGATACCACAGGAAATACCGGCTACTACATCGATTTGTTGAGAAAAGGTGTGGTAACAAGTTTTACACTTGATTATGTCGATCGAAACAGGGATAAAATAAACCGTTTGTATCGTTCTTTTAGTGAATTCAGGGATCAATTTAAAATTGACGACTCTATGCTTAAAGATCTGTTAATTGCGGCTGAAGATGAAAAAATTGAAAAAAATGAAACGGAGTTTGAGCAGTCAAAAGAACAAATCAAGATAATCCTGAAAGCATTGATAGCGAGAGACATCTGGGATATGAGCGAGTATTATGAAATTGTTAATGAAAAGAATAAAGCATTTAATAAAGCGATAAGTATCCTTAAAAATGAAGAAACTTTTTTTTCTACAATAGATCCCGGGTTAATTCTCAAAGATCTTCATTAAATCATTAATTGCACACATATGATTCAGGTTTTCCTGAGCCGGGCAGGTAATAATGCAGATTTACTAATTGAATTCTTCGGTTTCTTAACTGCACTTGTTTACCTTTACTTTTCAATAAAACAGAAAATCTGGCTGTGGCCATTTGGTATCTTAACCTCATCATTATACATTTATATTTTCTATATTTCAAGTCTGTATGCCGATATGGGTTTGCAGATTTATTACGTGTTAATTAGTTTTTATGGCTGGTATCATTGGGTTTATGGGGCAAGCCATAATAAGTCTGGTAATCTTCCAATTTCAACCCTTTCGGGTTCTTTGGCTCTTAAATTGTTGATGATATTATTTATTATTTACTGGATAATTGTATTTATACTCTTGAAAGGTCCTGCTTATCTCGGTATGCCTCCATCTGATCTTCCTTACTGGGATGCTTTTACAACATCAGTAAGTATTATTGCTACATGGATGCTTGCCAGAAAAATAATTGAGCATTGGATTGTCTGGATAATTGTTGATTCTGTGTCATTTGGTTTGTATATTTATAAAGAATTATATATTACTGTTGTTTTGTTTCTGATTTATACTATTCTTGCATTTGTTGGATTCTATGAATGGAAAAAAAATTGTCCTGACCGGTCCTGAGTCAACCGGAAAAACATGGTTGGCGAAGCAATTAGCCTTGCATTACCAGACTGACTGGATTTCGGAATATGCCAGGGAGTATGTTGAGAACCTGAAAAGAAAATATAATTATTCTGATTTAGTTATTATTTCCAGGTATCAGGTTAATGTTGTGAAAGATTATAAAGGAAAAGTTAACAGGTTCCTTTTTTTTGATACTGACCTTATAATTCTTAAAGTCTGGTTTGATGTAGTTTATAATGAATGTCCTGCGTGGCTGACTGAGAGTATTGGTAAGCGTGATATTGACCTTTACCTGCTTTGTGATACGGATATTAAGTGGGAATATGATCCTGTGAGAGAGAATCCAGATCAGAACAGGGAAGTACTTATTAATAAGTATAAGCAAGAAATTCAGAACTCCGGCGTTCCATTTGTATTAATCAGAGGAAAGGATAATACCAGGCTGGCGAATGCTATTCATGCAATTGAAGAATGGGATTGTGGTAGAATGGAATAGATGGAATAGAAGGAATAGAGGGAATAGAGGGGATAGAGGGAAAAAGGAATATCCAATTAATATATTTAATAGTAATGGGGAAATACAGCGATGTTTATGTTGCGAAAACGATGCAGGGACTTGAAGAAGTGCTTGCAAAGGAACTTAAGGAGCTGGGTGCAAGCGGGATAAAACCGGGTAGAAGAATGGTTGAATTCTCCGGTGATATGAATATTGTCTATAAAGCTAACTATTGGCTTAGAACTGCTATTCGGATTCTTGTACCTATCAGGTCATTCAGGGCTATAAATGAACAACAACTTTATAATGAAACGAGAGCCATTAATTGGGAAAAATATTTAAGTCTCCAACATACTTTTTCTGTTGATTCGGTAGTATTTTCAAAATATTTCAACCATTCACATTATGTTGCTTTGAAGGTGAAGGATGCAATTGTAGATCAGTTTCGGGAGAAAAAAGGCCGGAGACCGTCAGTTGACAGCAAGAATCCGGATATAAAAATTAATATTCATGTAAATATTGATAGATGCACAATTTCACTTGATAGTTCAGGTGAATCATTACATAAACGAGGTTATAGGGTTGACCAATACAAAACACCACTGAATGAAGTTCTGGCTGCGGGATTGATTATGTTATCCGGTTGGGATAAAAAAACAAATTTTCTTGATCCTATGTGTGGCTCGGGAACATTTCTTATTGAAGCAGCTATGATTTCAAGAAATATTCCTCCGGGGTATTACAGAAAAAAGTATAGTTTTATGAACTGGCTTGATTATGATCCTGAACTGTATAAGGATATTCAGGTAAGCCCGTATTCAAATCAATATGAACCAAAAATATTAGGAAAAGATATTTCATTCCATGCAATTACAGCTGCAAGAGAAAACATCCGGAAAGCAGGTCTGATGTCAACTATATCTCCTGAAGTTGGCTCATTTGAAACAACCAAAGCTCCATGGAGTTCAGGTTTTATTATTATAAATCCCCCATATGGTGAAAGGATCAAGGTTGCTGCGATAGGAAAGTTATACAAAACAATTGGGGACAATCTTAAGAAAGAATTTCCCGGATATAAAGCATGGATATTTAGTTCGAATTTTGGTGCAATTAAGCAAATAGGTTTGCGTCCAACAGTAAAAAAAATACTTTTTAATGGACCTCTTGAATGTAAATTCTTAGGGTTTGAAATGTATAAGGGATCAAAATGAGAAACAATTTTCTCAATTATTTATTGGGAAACCAATTTTTGTTGTATATTTAATTTTAATATATGCTTATCTGTTTTTTTTTTGAAATTTAGAGATAAGATATTATTTTTATTGTTTCTTTACTTTAATTTTATAAGTTCTATTTTTATTATATTTGTCAATTAATAGTTTTAAATAACCTGGCAAAAGAGTACGAAAACTTTTATCCTCAATGAGTTTCAATTTTCAAGAGTACTTTAATGAATTAAAAGGCGGGGATGTAATATTTTCCTACAAGGGAAGTATTACTACAGGTTTGATAAATAGCGTATTAGATACGGTTGAATCTAAGCTTCAGGATTCAGATGAGCAGTCAAAAATACGAAAGAAAGTTTATAACGTTCTGGTAGAGGGCTTACAGAATTTATATCATCACAATGATGATTTGCCAAATTCTTACAAAGAGAAATTTGAAGATGGTTTTGGCGTCCTGGTTATTAAGAAACATGGTGATAGTTATAAAATTTCAACAGGAAATTTTATTTTCACCAGTAATATCAAAGAACTTAAAGATAGGATTGATAAGATAAATTCATTGTCGAAAGAAGAATTAAAGGAGGAGTATAAGAATATACTTAATAACCAGAAAATGTCGGCAAAAGGTGGTGGAGGTCTTGGATTAGTTGATATTGCACGAAAAACAGGAAATAAACTTGCTTATATGTTTCATAACTTTGATGAGAGGTATTATTTTTTTAGTCTCGATATATCTATTTCAAATTAATTATTTTAGAAATTTTTAAAGATTTATAATATGGAACCAATTTCATTTGAAGGAACCCCGAAAACACCCACTGTTAATTTTAATCCTGATACTGGGATTGTTGAAATTAAAGGGAGATCCATCCCTGAAAATTCTATTGAATTTTACAAACCATTGGTTGATTGGCTTGAGGAGTATAAAGAAAATGCACAACCAATGACAAAAGTAATTATTCAACTGGAGTATTTTAACACCAGCTCGTCAAAATGTATACTTGATGTTTTTAAGAAACTTGAGGCTGTACATAAGGCGAAAAATCCGGTTGAAATTAATTGGTACTATGAAGAGGATGATGAAGATATGTTGGAAGCAGGTGAAGATTACGAGTCGATTATCAGAGTGCCTTTTAAGATGGTCGAAATTGTTGATTAAGAATAATTTTAATATATAAAAAAGGGAGGTTGTGCGACCTCCCTTTTTTTTTAAAATATTTTGATTAATCCCCAGACTTATAGCTAATTTGTTCAAAAAGATCAAGTCCCCTTTTTAGCAATCTCTTGTGCAGAACAAAATATAGGAGTATGGTAGAAATCCAAAGGATTAATACATTTATCCATAATGTGGGGAAATATTTTCCAAATAATTGCTTGGTTGGAGCATAGAAATGTGCTTTAACAAGCGGGTACTCTGAATCAAGATATATAGGATTCCACTTTTGAATTAATTCACCTTTGAATTCTTTAATTCTGTCTTTTTCTTTATTATTTGTAACAAACTCTGTAAGCTGGTCGTTTGAATGCTGTCGTTTCAATTTTAAAAAAGCCTCTTTATCCTCCTTTTCCAACCCGGATATTATTTTATCCTTTTTGTCATTAGCATTATTAAATAGTGCGATATAGTACTTTTTATTAATTCTTAAGTACTCTTCAGTAGCATCAATAACTTCAGAAGTAATCTTTTCTGGAAATAAGTAATCAAAATATTCAAATTTTACCTTTGGGTTACTTATTAATTCTTTGCCAATTTCATTTCTTAGAACTAATAAATCTTGCGAGAAACTTTTCATATCCCTTTCGTCCTTATCTATTGCCCGGGATAAATTACTGGTTTTATTTGTCATTTTATTATACCAGTATGTTTTTTTATAATTAGCTTTACTCATTGCTTTATCATAAAAATAAAACTGTTTCTGGTAATCATTATTTTTGAATTGATAAACAGCCAGTGCTTCGTATCCCCATCTTGCATGTATAAATTCTCCATAAAAGGGAATCTGTTTGGGGGATGACAAAACAGGATTTAAATTCTCGAATTTTACCATGACACCACTGAGTATCATCTGCGGGATGAGCAGGATAGGAATGAGCATGTAAATGGTTACCACAGTCTTAAAACTATCAGAAATTATAAGCCCAAGCACATTAGCCGAAGCCCAGACACTGAACATCACTAACCAATAAGCAAAATACATGCCTTTAATCTCAATAATAGTGTTACCAATCATCACAAAAGAAAATGCCTGAATGGCTGATATTGCGAATAACACAGCTACTTTTGAGAATAAATAACTGGTCCAGCTTAAGTTTAGAAATGCCTCTCTTTTTAGTATTTTCCTGTCTTTAATAATTTCTTCAGCACTTACCATAAGTCCCATAAAAAAGGCAACAATAATCGACATGAAAATGAAAATAGGCAAATTGCTGTTATCCAGAAGTGTGTATCCTATTTGATTAGTGGCACTTTCATCCCAGTATTTAATCAGGAAAGCCAGGGCGAAAGCTAATATCGGTGCTTCCATCAAAGTAATAACAAGATATTGAGTATCAGCGAGCTTAGATAAAACATCCCGTTTAACAAAAATTGCAAATTGTTTAAATTTATTGGGTGTTTTGAAGTTTATTTCCGGAATTTCTTCAGCCGGTTCTAACTTTTCATCACTTTTTTCTAATGATTTTTTGTAAAAGTCGTTCCATTCAGGGGGTGATATCTTTCTGGTACTGGTTATTTTACCATACTCGTCCAGTACATGCGATTCGACGATGTTGAATACTTGTTCCGGATTTACATTACCGCACTCTGCACATTCACTTTCGTTCCAGTTTGCATGATGTGCTTTATTTTTGAAATAAATGATTGATTCAATGGGATCACCGTTATATATTAAATAACCTCCTGTATCAAGAATAATAAGCTTGTCAAACATCTTGAAAATATCGGAAGAGGGTTGATGGATAACAACAAAAACAAGCTTTCCCTTAAGTGCCAGTTCTTTCAATAGATCAAGAATATTTTCTGAGTCACGCGATGAGAGCCCTGAAGTTGGCTCATCAAGGAACAGTACTGATGGTTCACGAATTAATTCAAGTGCTATATTTAACCTTTTCCTTTGTCCGCCACTTATTTTTTTGTTAAGCGGGCTCCCGACCTTCATGTCTCTAATTTCAAATAATCCAAGGTTTATCAGAACCTTGTTAACCGTCTCAATAATTTCTTCTTCTGTATAATTACCAAAACAAAGTTTTGCATTATAAAGCAAATTTTGGTAAACTGTAAGTTCTTCAATTAACAAATCGTCCTGTGAAACAAAACCAATAAGACCTTCAATATCTTCAGATTCTCTATGGATATCTACTCCATTTATAAGCACTTGCCCATTAGTCGGTACATTTGTGCCATTCAGAACAAATAACAAGGTTGATTTGCCAGCGCCACTTGCACCCATTATACCAATAAGTCTGCCAGATTCTTCATTAAAACTTAATTTGTGTATACCCAACTTTCCTCCTTTAAATTTGTATTCAATATCCTTAACCTCGTATACAATTTTTGATTCTTTAAGTTCTGGTCTGAATTGACTAATAATATCGCTATAGTAAATGGGTTGTGTTTTTGGGTCGCGAATAGAGGAACCCGGATTAAACACAATTACTCTGTCTTCCTGGAGAAGTTGCCCATTCATATAAAGTTCACTGTCTCCCATATATCTTAAAACATACATGTTTGCAGAGAGAACATTAAGAACCCTGATCTGTCCAATTAATGATTTAACAACAAGGTGTTTTGTATTCGGGTGGGAAAAATCTTCCTTATTGTCAAGAATTAAAACATCGGGAGAATCTGGTAGTTTGTCGAAATTAAATAATACAAATGATTCAATAGTGTGGTATTCTTCTGTCGAAATATTAAAAGTGTCCGAAACAGTATTAATGAATTCCAGTTCCTGATCTGTTACCTCGCCTCCATCGGATTTTGAAAATTCGAATAACTGAATAAGTACAATTATTTTCTGTTGTTGAGTGAGTTGATTGTTAATTTCAGTACATATCTTTAAGACCTTAACAGAACTTGCAGAAATTTGTCTTCTTTGTTTTCCTTTTTCCTTTTGTTTATTCTGATAAATATTATAGAATTCATCAAAAACCTCAATGTATTCTTTTACCAATTCCTCGTTAAGTTGATTGCGTAAAAATGTCTTAACAACTGTGCGCCTGTCAGTATCATTACTGGCAGGTCTTGCAATTATTGCAAAAAGTTGCATTAGAGCTTTTAATATTTGTTCACTCATAATATATCAGTTTATGATGACTAAAATACTTATTAAATTCTGATTTTTTCTAAAATATAATCATTTTAATACAAATCCGGCAAATATCAGTTAAGCAAGTAAGCAAAAAACATTAAAACTATCAAAAGTGTGCGATAATAATATCAATAGATTTGTAACTTTCCTGTATTTTAAGTTTTTGAATGCCCAAAATGGTTATTTTTACCATACTTTGCATTTTTAAGTCTGCAATCTATTAACCGAGCTATTTATCCTTTTCAATATTTTGAATCATAGGATTAAGTGAGAGTGTGTAATAATTATTTGATTGATATTTGCTTTCTTGCCGACTGTTGACTGTGGACTGCTGACTGATTGTATACTAGCTTGAAAAACTAATTTTTAAGAGTAATAAAATGAAAAAAATTCAATTATTTGTATTGCTGATATTGGGAGTTTGCAATATATCTTTTGCGCAAAATATTCTTACTCTTGAAGATGCAATTTTGGGCTCAAGGACAAAATTTGCACCAAAAAGTCTTACTCAACTTCAGTGGCAGGGAGAAATGAATAAGTTTACTTTTGTTAAGAACAGTACTTTATTTCAGGGAAATGTTGAAAATGATAGTATTGTTTCACTTCTGCATATTTCAGATCTAAATAGTGCCTTAATAAATAATGATTCAATTGCTCTAAAGAGATTTCCGAAAATGTTATGGAAAAATTCAGAACAACTGGAATATGTGGAAAATAATAACTTGTTTATTTATAATATTTCAACAGGATTATTTGACATGATAATTAATTATCCTGAGGGAGCAGATAATATAGATGTATGCGAGGCTAATAATATGCTTGCTTATACAATTGAGAATAATCTATTTATTAGTATAAATGGTGATTTAATCAAGGTTACAGACGAGGATAATCCGGGAATTATTTCCGGACAGACTGTGCATAGGAATGAATTTGGAATAAACGGAGGTACTTTTTGGTCGCCGGAAGGTAAATTTCTTGCCTATTATAGAAAGGATGAAACCATGGTTGCTGATTACCCTCTTGTTGATATCTCAGGCAGAATCGCTATTCTTGAAAATATTAAATATCCTATGGCAGGTATGAAGAGTGAGGAAGTGACATTATGGATCTATAATATTGAAAAAGGTACGAAAACAATGATTCAAACAGGGGAACCTAAAGAGCAATATCTTACAAATATTGCCTGGTCGCCTGATGAAAAATACATTTATATCGCAGTATTAAACAGAGGACAAGACCTAATGAAATTAAACCAGTATGATGCTAATAGTGGTAATCTTGTTAATACACTTTTTGAGGAAACCAATTCCAGGTATGTTGAACCGCTTCATGCTGTTGAATTCATGAAAAATGATGAGAAGAAATTTATCTGGCAAAGCAATCGTGATGGTTATAATCATCTTTACCTTTATAATACAAATGGCAAATTACTGAATCAACTTACACAGGGAGAATTTGATGTTACCGAAAACATGGGAACAGATAAAGAAGGTAAATTCCTTTACTTCATTTCCACTCAATCTGATCCTATTGAACGACAGGTTTACAAGCTTGATCTTGAGACCCGTGAAGTTATCAGGTTAACAATAAATAAGGGAATACATAATGCTGCCATCAGTCAAACAGGCGAATATATATTAGATACTTATTCAAATATCAGTGAGCCACGGATTATTAACCTTTTAAGTGTAGAAGGAAATGTAATAAGAAATCTTATTACTGCTGACAATCCTTACCAGAACTACAAACTTGGGGAGATTACATTATCTTCAGTAAAATGTAATGATGGTAAAACAGATTTAGATTACAGATTAATTAAGCCTGTTGACTTTGATCCATCACAAAAATATCCGGTAATTATTTATGTTTACGGAGGTCCGCATTCGCAACTAGTTACAAATCAGTGGCTTGGAGGATCAAGAATGTGGCAACACTACATGGCACAGAAAGGTTTTATTGGATTTACAATGGATAATCGTGGTACGCTTGGACATGGATTTGATTTTGAAAGTTGTATACATCGTCAGTTAGGAAAACTTGAAATGGAAGATCAAATGAAAGGCGTTGAGTTTCTGAAGTCTCTACCGTATGTTGATACTAATCGAATTGGGATACATGGTTGGAGCTATGGGGGGTTTATGACCGTTAATCTGAAATTGCATTATCCGGAGATTTTTAAGGTTGCTGTTGCAGGCGGACCGGTAATCGACTGGAACTATTATGAAGTTATGTACGGAGAAAGATATATGGATACTCAACAAGAAAATCCTGAAGGATATGAACAGGCAAATCTGAAGAATTATGTGGATTGCCTTAAAGGTGAGCTTTTGATCATTCATGGTACAATGGATCCAGTAGTAGTTTGGCAAAATAGCCTGACTTTTGTTCAGGAGTGTGTGGATAGAAAAAAACAAATAGATTATTTTGTTTATCCGGGACACCCTCATAATGTAAGGGGTGCAGACAGAGTACATCTTATGAGAAAAGTGTCAGAGTATTTTATTGATAATTTGTAAAACTCAGGAGTGTTTTCATTGAAAATAACAATAAGTTTATTTGCTTAAACCTGTTTTTAGCTGATTTTGTTATTTGAAAATATCTTTGTTTGTACTAGAATCACTGAGGTAAATATCAACTGAAAAATTAAATTCATCCCGAATTATTCCAAGTTTAATTTTTTTCCCCGGTTTTCGGTAGAAAAATTCATATATCTCATTTATTGATAAATTGTAAGTGTGGTTGTTATTTATATATTTTATTTCATCTCCTCTTCTTAGTCCTGAATCTTCTGCGGGTGATCCTTTTCTAACATGACTTATAAAGTAATATGGAAGTCCGGGTATAGGGGTTTCGATATCAATTCCGCAACGGTTTACTTTGAATGGATCATTGAAGTTATTGTTTTTTGTTAATGTGATTTTCTTATTTGGATAATCGATGATTACATTGAAGCGGCGCAGTAATTCTGCCCCTAATGTACCATTTCTATAATCCAGTCCCTTTGATTGACCTGCTGACATTGAATCAGGAAAGGCTACAATAGGATTTAAAAAAACAAAATTGCCTATTTGTGCCTCAGGAATTTTTCCAAGTTTCCCGAAAATGTCCCCATTTAATCCTTTACCCAGAAAGACCTCAGTTGTTGCACCCGGTACTTTAATTAGCGCATCAGAAAAAGTGTCAAGCCAAAGAGAGTGACTTGCTCCTGTATCAACTAAAAGCTTTACTGGAATTCTGGTGCCGTTGTTCATTACAATATATGCAAGAATATAGGGTTTAGTATTATGAATTATAAGAGGTAAAGTTTCATTTTTTCTACCACTTTGAAAGAACCACCATCCCTTTTTATATTTATATGTCTCAGGATTATGGAATGAGATAATTTTTTTGGAATAGTCTATTTCAACAATAAAATTCGTAAAAATATTATATCCTAAAAGTCCATGTATCCTGGTTCCAAATACTGAAGATAAATCAAAAACGTTTTGCAGAAGGATTATTAAATCCTGATTTATGCCACGTATACCAGAAACATTGAAATTATTTCCGGTGGAATGCAGAGCATCAATAGGCTCACCTTGTCCTAATCCATTTAATTTAACCTGTCTGGTGTAGTTTAAAAAAAGACTGTCGCCAATCGAAAGTTCTGTCATAATTGATGTACCGACACCAGTGTCAAGGATGAACTGTAACGTGTCTGAGTCATTTATCACAACCGGAAGAATAATAAGGTTGTTTATGAATTTGAAAGGAAAAGAAACAGATTTTTGTGCGGAATTGACGAATGACAGTTTTTGTATCTGATTCTGAGCATATAACGATGTATTAGCGCTTCTAAATAAACTGAAACAAGTAAACAATGAAAACAGGAATATATTAAATAATCTTCTTTTATTTAAATACTTCATTCTGGCAATAGGTTCTTTATATGAATAATTACTATTCATATTTTGTGCCAATTATCTTAATTATCTTATCAATAAATAGTTACTATAGATTACGGAATTTCTACCCATTAACTACGTGAACGGTTCTGATACATTATGTGTACACATACGAACAGGATCAATACTACATCTTATTTTATATTAAGGTCGAAAGGTCGAGAAGTCGAAGAGTTGTAAAGGCAAGCTTTTGAACAAAACTATTATTCTACTGAAAAACTCTTGATGCATTCATCAACAGTGGAGTGAATCTTAAAAATATTGTGTAACTGCAATAGCTTAAACAATTCCATCACCTCGTCTGCGATATTACAAAATCGCAAACCTCCATAATTATTGTTAGCACTTTTCATTACTGAAAGAAAAACTCCAAAACCAGAACTATCTATATACTTAACTCCGTTAAGATCAATTACCAGCTTTGTGTTTGGTTTTGTAAATAATTCAGAAAGCTGATCTTTTACCGGCTCAGTAATCAAAGCATTAAATTTTTTAATATCGTCGAATTTAACGACAATAACACCATCTTTTTTCTCAGTTTTTAACATTGTATATAAGTTATTGTTTTTAAGCTCACTTTAAACTTCTTCTCATTTGCTCATTTCTTCACCTTAAGAATCTATTAATTACATTTCTTTTAATTCTTCAATTGCCAAATCACAGAGTTGTTTAAAATGATCAATGAATTCTTCATATTTGTCAATACCCTTCTCTTTTTTTGCCTGAAGTTCGAAAACTTTCAATTCTTTTGCCAGATTCTCCATCCCCATTATTGATATTGATGATTTGGCTTTGTGGGCCAGGTTACCGAGCTTGAAATATTCCTTATTATTATTTAAATCTTTCATTTCTTCAGCAAATTCAGAAACCTGGGAAATAAAGATATTAATCATTTCTTTCATAATCTCTTTATTACCACCAGACATATCTTTAAGATAAGTTAAATTAACAATCTGAGGATTTTTATTCATAGTCTTCTGTGTTAATCAATTTTAGAAATCCAACTTCTTTGATGGTAGTCATGTTTTTTTGGTGCAATTCAAAGCTACCTTCTTAGAGGATGGATATTTACCATTTAAATATAAATGTAATAAAAAAATAGTTCTTTCAGAAAATCCGAAGATAAAAGTAGAAAATAAACTTTAGATATTCCTGCATATGGTATTGATTTATATGAAAATTGGTAAGAAAATAAAAATCGAATTTTTAGAACAGAAAATATTTGTAATTTTATCGAATAAAATATTTTATTTTTTTGTGATTTAAAACTATTCACGGATGATACAAAAAACCTTCTTTTTCATAACTATTTTCCTGGTATCTGTTTTGTGTGCTTCAGCTCAGGAAAAGATTAAAATCAGAGCTTCCGATTTTGATATTGATGAACCCGGATTACAATCAGCATGGAACCATTTGAAAATGGGGGATAAATATTTCAAGGAGGGAAAGGGAACTTTCCCTGAAGCAATAACGGAGTATCAATTTGCACTTCAGTATAATCGTTATAATCCTGCGTTAAACTATAATATAGGTTTGTGTTGTCTTTATTCTGATAAACAAGGAGAAGCTCTTAGTTATTTTCAGAAGGCATTTGAGTTTGATAACAATATTGCTCCGGATATTCATTTGTTACTTGGAAGAGCATATCAATTTAGTTATCAGTTTGATAAGGCAATTGAAGAATTCCAGGTTTATATGGAGGCGCTTACAGAAAAGGAAAAGAAAAAACTGGATTTTAATATTGAACGATGGATGCAGGAATGTCGAAATGGAATTGAATTGATGAAAGATACATTGCGTTTAGAGATTACAAATATTGGTAATAACGTAAACTCTAAGCAGGATGATTATAATTCAGTTATCCCGAAAAATGGAAAAAGGATGTATTTTACATCAAGACGACCATTCTATGCAAGACCTGACAGAAATTATTTTGATAACAAATTCAATGAAGATATTTATGTAACCTACTACGAGGATGGCAAATGGGGTTTGGCTCAAAATCTTGGAAAAACTGTTAATAGTAAATTTAGTGATGCTGTTCTTACTATTTCGCCTGATGCTCAAAATCTTTTTTTATACAGAGGTGTTAAAAGGAAAGGAGATTTTTATGTAAGCGAAGCCAGAAAGGATAAATGGACATCTCCAAACAGACTTTCAGGAAAGTTTAATTCTTCTTCTTCGAGGGAAACAACTCTCAATTTTAATGAGGATGGGAGTAAAGCAGTTTTTGTAAGTTCAAACAAGAAAGAATCAATAGGAGGTACTGATATCTTTATTATCCAAAAAGGTGCTAATGATAAATGGGGAAAACCGGTAAATATTGGTGCAACTATTAATACAATTAATAATGAAGAGGGTGTTTTTATTGACTCGGTTGGAAATACATTGTACTTTAGTTCCACAGGGCATAATAGTATGGGCGGTTATGATGTTTTTAAAACAACAATGGATGAAAAAGGTAACTGGTCTGAGCCAAAGAATATGGGATTTCCAATAAATTCACCATATGATGATCTGTTTTATGTGCCTACCGGAGATACTGCTGTTTCATATCTTTCATCTGTCAGGCAGGATGGATATGGGTATATGGATATTTACAAAATAACCTATTTGCCACCCCCTGAACCGGAAATAATTGAAGAGGAACCCGAACCTGTTGTTGATACTGTGGTTATAGTAATTACTGATACAGTAAAGATAATAGAACCTGAGCCGAAACCCCTCTTTATTGTAAGAGGTTCGGTATTAAATAGTAAAGATTCGTCTCCTGTCGTGGCAAAACTCGAAGTAATTGATATGGATATTAACCAGGTAGCAGCTACAACTATTTCTGATCGTAATGATGGTTTCTATTCTTTAAAGCTTGACGAAAAGAAAGATTATGGGATTGAAATTACAGCACAGGGTTATCTTGTTTATCTCGATATTCTTGAAGTTGAAAAAGATTCAGAATCGAATGAATTTTTCCGTAATTTTCTTCTTAAACCAATTGAAGTTGGTGAAAAGGTTATCCTAAAGAATATATTTTTCGAATTTAGTAAAGCTGTGCTTACATCTGATTCATATATTGAACTGGGTAGGGTACTTAAACTTATGACTACAAACCCGGGACTGCGAATAGAGATTTCAGGACATTCAGATAATATTGGTTCATATGCATATAACCAGAAATTGTCTGAACAAAGAGCTAAAGCTGTGGTTGATTATTTGGTTGGTTTGGGAATAGAATCTACCAGACTGGAATATACAGGTTATGCTTCATCACAGCCTGTTGCCACTAACGATACAGAAGAAGGAAGAGCTAAAAACAGAAGGGTTGAGTTTAAGATACTTAGCAAGTAAAGGAGGCGGCTGTGAACAATTATTTACTAATAATTAATTAAATATAATGAAAGAAACTCCATTTATTAAGTACCATAAAGAACTTGGTGCGAAGATTGTCCCATTTGCAGGTTATAATATGCCGGTTGAATATAGTGGAATTACTGATGAACATATTAATGTGCGTGAAAAACTTGGGGTGTTTGATGTTTCACATATGGGCGAATTTTGGGTTATTGGTCCTAAGTCATACATGTTTATTCAGCATATTACTTCAAATGATGTTTCCAAACTTGTTGATGGGCAAATTCAGTATTCATGTTTTCCCAACGGTAAAGGAGGGATTATTGATGATTTACTGGTTTACCGGTTCAGCGACGAAAAATATCTGATGGTGGTAAACGCTGCAAATACTGAAAAGGATTGGAATTGGTGTGTGAAAAATGCTGCTGAAGCCGGACTTCTGCCGGGACAGGGTATTTTGAATGCTTCAGATGATGTAGCGCAACTGGCTATACAGGGGCCTCTTGCGTTAAAAGCAATGCAAAAATTAACTGATTATCCGGTTGAAGAAATGAAATTCTATACTTTTGCTGAAGTAAATTTTGCGGGAATAAAAAATGTGATTTTTTCAACCACCGGTTATACAGGTGCAGGAGGTTGTGAAATTTATGTTCCGAATAAATATTCTTCTGAATTGTGGGAGGCTGTTATGAAGGCAGGAGAGGAGTATGGAATTAAACCAATTGGTTTAGGCGCCAGAGATACACTTAGACTTGAAATGGGCTATTGTTTATACGGCAATGATATTAATGATAATACATCACCTATCGAAGCAGGTTTAGGCTGGATAACAAAATTTA
>Ga0307992_1000277_pt1 | contig 33250 bp, 29 predicted proteins | sample EllFjometagen133_FD_203162 | JGI IMG/M metagenome (GOLD analysis project Ga0307992, IMG submission 203162) | Marine microbial communities from Ellis Fjord, Antarctic Ocean - #133 | ecosystem: Environmental > Aquatic > Marine > Unclassified | place: Southern Ocean | collected 2014-10-08
GTATCTTGGTCTCTCGAACCGAGCACTAGCTTACTCCCCTATGGGGATAGGGCTTTCTCGAACTATTCTCAAAATATGAGGCCTCTCGGTCTCCCGAAAGGCTCACTATCCTGCTCCGCGGGTAGGATTCGAACCTACAACCTAGTGCTTAACAGGCACCCGCGCTACCATTGCGCCACCGCGGAATATGATTATATTACTCTATTTTTAAAATATTTTCAACTAATTAATAATCTTTTAGTTTTTTTAGGCCATCCAGCTTTCTAATTTTTTCTAATGCTTTGGCTTGAATTTGACGAATTCTTTCTCTAGTAACCCCAAATATCTTCCCTACTTCTTCCAGAGTATGTGTAATTCCATCTCCTAAGCCAAATCTCATTGCCAAAATTTGTTTCTCTCTAGGAGTAAGATCCTTAGATATCTCTTTTAGTCTTTCTTTCAAAAGATTTTGAGCAGAAGCCGTAAAAGGAGAAATACTTTCTTTGTCTTCAATAAACTCTGCCAAGGTACTATTATTATCATCGTCTCCTACTGGTGTTTCTAATGAAACAGCTCTCTGTTTAATTTGTATTATGTGATGAACTTTGTCCGGCTCAATCCCCATTTCCGAAGCAATCTCTTCTGGCAAAGGTGCTCTTTCCAATCCTTTTAATAGTTTTCTTTTTGCTTTTTCATATTTAGATATTGTTTCTATCATATGTACAGGAATTCTAATTGTTCTGGCCTGGTCAGCGATTGCTCTAGTTACTGCTTGCCTTATCCACCAAGTAGCATAAGTTGAAAACTTATACCCTTTTCTCCAGTCAAACTTTTTCACTGCCCTAAAAAGACCCAAATTCCCTTCTTGAACTAAATCTAATAATGTTAAGTTTCTGGCTCTGCCAACATATTTCTTAGCAATAGAAACAACTAACCTTAAATTAGCTTGAGTTAATTTTTTAGCAGCTTCCTTATCCCCTTTTTCAATTCTTCTAGCTAATTCTTTTTCTTCCCGTGCGTTTATCATAGAAGTCTTCCCAATTTCTTTTAAATACATTCTAATAGAATCAACTCTTGGTCCAGTAATTGGCTTTTCCAGTTTATCTTTTTTCTCATCCATTTCTAAAAATCCTTTTCTTTCCTTTATTTCAATTCCCTTCTCTGTTAATTCCTGATAAAGCTGTTCTGTGCCTCTAATATCTTTTTCAAAATTAGGAAAGAAGTTTAAGATTTCACTAAAAATAACAAAACCACGAATTCTACCCTTTTTAAAAAGTAGTTCCAGCTTTTCATGAGGAAAAATAGAAATACGTTTTTTATCAGACGCTTTTTTAGCAGAAGCTTTTTCTTTCTTTGTTTGTTTTTTATCTTTAAATATTATTAACTTATTCTTTTTCTTTTTAATAATCTTTTTAGCACTCTTTTTTTTAAGCTTTGTTTTCTGAATAATCTTCCTTTTAGGATTTGTAATTTTCTTTTTAACAATCTTTTTCTTGATCGTCTTTTTTACTTTCTTTGGTTTTTTAATTATTTTTTTTAATTGTTTTTTTCTAGCCATATTATTTTTTATTTAAATCTTTTGAAATATTATTAAATTCTTCTGTTAATTCTTTAATCTTTTTTTTATCATTATTTTCTTCCGCATTTTGTATATTCTTTGATATTTCTTTGAGTCTATCTTTTGTAGATAGGTTTATCAACCCTTTCAAACAAATTCCAAACTCTTCTTCTGGTACTGATTCTTCTTCTATCTCCGCTCTCAAAGATAAAACATCTAAAAACTCTTTCATATCTGGAGACAATTTATCTTTTTTTGTTTTTAAACATTCTAATGCTTCTTTGTTTTTAGGCGAAAACAGAGAAATATGATTTTCATTAAGCAGTTCTATTTTATCAGGTGACTTAGATATTAAAGAAAGTATTTTTTCTTCTATCGCTTGTTTTCTTGTATTCTCCTTTTTAATTTCTTTAACAATCTTTTCTTTTTCTGAAAGTCTTGTTTCTTGATAACTCCGACCTTCTTTTTGAAAAACTTTTTTAAGCTCCTGAATAACTGATTCTTCAGAAACCTTTAATCCTCTAGATAGTTTTTGAGTCCAGTGGGATTGTAAAATCTTACTTGGAATTTTAGATATAATAGATAAAAGAGCATTGGAAATTCCTCTTTTCCCTTCTGGAGAATCCTTGTTAAATTTGAGAAAAGCGCTATCAAAATAAAAATCAAGAATTGACTTTGCTGAATCTATTAATTTTTGCCATTCTTTAGGACTTTTACAAACAACATCAGCAGGATCTGTTCCCTTCGGCATAATAATTACTTTAATCTGAAAGTCTTGTTCTTGGGCTAAATCAATCCCTCTCCTTGTAGCAGAATCACCAGCAATGTCCATATCAAAAGCCGTAATTAAGTTTTGAGAATAACGTTTTAAAATTTTTAGTTGAAAAGGAGTTAAAGCTGTCCCACTAGTAGCTACAGTATTTTGAAATCCAGCTTGGTGAGATAAAATAACATCTGTATATCCTTCTACTAAAACACAAAAATCCTTTTTCCTTATCTCCACCCTTCCTGGATTTAATCCATAAAGAGTAAAGCTCTTATTATAAAGTAATGTGTTTGGTGTATTAATGTATTTTGCTACTTCTTTATCCTCTTTATCTTTGGTTATTCTTCCTCCAAACCCAATTATTTGAGAATTTAAATCAAAAATGGGGAACATAATTCTACCACGAAACCTATCATAACTTTGAACTGCTCCTGTTGATTCTTTTTTAATAGCTAGTCCTGTATTTATTATTTCCTTTCTTTCATATCCTTTTGAAATTAGAAAATCGGTTAATACCTCCCATTTCCCCTTTTGAGGATTAGGAGAATATCCTAACCTCCATTTCTTTATTGATTCTTCAGTTATCCCTCTATCTAAAAGATATTTTTTAGATTCCAACCCTGCTTTGCTATTATTTAATTGCTTTTCAAAAAACTCACAGCCTAATCCCATAATCTCATACAATCTTTTTCTTTCTGTTTTTAATTCCGGATTTTGTCTTTTAAGTTCAACCCCTGCTCTTTTGGCTAAAATTTTTAAAGCATCTCCAAACTCCACTCCTTCAATCTCCATCACAAACTTAAAAATGTCGCCAAATTTTCCGCACCCAAAACATTTGAATATTTGTTTTGATGGGGAAACAAAGAATGATGGTTTTTTTTCAGAATGAAAAGGACAAACAGCACGGTAATTCATACCTGCTTTTTGAAGTTTGATATAAGAGCCAATTACATCCACAATATCCAACCTTGCTTTTATTGATTCTATGGGATTTTCTTCCATAATTTATTATTTAATATGCGGTAGGGGTGGGATTCGAACCCACGAGGCGCCAAAGACGCCACGGCTTTCCGGGCCGTTCCTTTAAGCCACTCAGGCACCCTACCAATAATTTATACTCTCATCCCCCGAAGAGCATTAATTCTTTCTTCTACTGGTGGATGAGTCATAAAAATCTTTGTAAACCAGCTTTTACTTTGCTTCCCTCTAAAAGGTGAAGAAATAAACAAATGAGCAGTAGAATTATTGGCTTTTTTCATTTTGTTAGGGTCAGAACTAATTTTTTCTAATGCCCGAGCCAATCCATCTGGATATCTTGTTAAAAGAGCTCCTGAAGCATCTGCCAAGAATTCTCTTTTTCTGGAAATAGACAAACGAATCAAACTAGCTGCCAAAGGAGCTAAAATAGCTGCAACTACTCCCAAAGCCATGATCATAATACCAAGATATCCTTCTTGTTTTGAATTCCTTCTCCCCCCTCCCCAAAAACTTATTCTTAAAAACAAATTTGATAGTAAAGCTACGATTCCAACTAAAACAACAATAACTGTTCCCAAAAGAATATCTTTGTTTTTAATATGGCTAAGCTCATGAGCAATAACTCCTTCTAGCTCCGGTCTTTCTAATTTATCTAAAAGCCCTTGCGTAACAGCAACAACTGCATGCTTTTCGTCTCTCCCAGTTGCAAAAGCATTTGGTTGGGCCTCATTAAGAATATAAATCTTGGGTAATGGTAAGCCAGATGCAATACAGAGGTTTTCAACTAATCGATAAAGTTCTGGATTATCTCTTTTTTCAATTGGTTTAGCATCCAACATTTTCAGAACAATCTTATCTGAGTACCAATAACTGGAAAAACTTGTAAATATACTAAAGATTATTGCTATTATCAGAATAATAGAATTATCTAATAAATAACTAAAAAGCCAACCCAGGGTAATAATAAAAATCAAAAAGAAAAATATTAAAAACCATGTCTTTCTCACATTTGACTCTGCTTGGGAATAAAGAGTAGCCATATTAGAAACTTACTTTAGGAACTTCTCTTTGTTCGGCTTCTGCTAATTCAAACAGATCCATTTTCTGGAAGTTAAACATTTTAGCAACAATACTTGAAGGGAAAGATTCTCTTTTAATGTTTAAATCTCTAACATTAGTATTATAAAAACGTCTAGCTGCTTGAACTTTGTCTTCTGTATCTCTAAGTTCTCTTTGTAATTCTAAAAAGTTCTGAGAGGCCTTAAGATCAGGATAGTTCTCCGAAACAGCAAAAAGAGATTTTAATGTATTACTCAACATATTTTCTGCTTTTGCTTTTTCTTCTACATTTTGCGCACCCATTGCCTGCGCTCTAGCTTGAGTAACTTTCTCAAAAACTTCTTTTTCATGACTAGCATAACCCTTAACTGTTTCCATTAAATTAGGAATCAGGTTATATCTTCTTTTTAATTGAACATCAATATCTGCCCATGCTTCTTTAGTTCTATTCTTTATTTTAACTAAAGAATTAAAAACACCAACCAACCAAAGAACTAAAATCAAAACTACAAATAGAATTATATATAAAATTGACATAGATTAATTATTAGTTAATAGTTACTTCGACTTTTATTTACGTGACATTGAAATTAATTTAACAATTTCTGGATATTTAATAGCAAATTTATAATTTAATATTTTAAATATTATCAAAAAATCTTCTAATTCCGAACGGAAGTCTTCTGGCCCGGTAAAAACTTGAACGCCTTGTTTAATTAGATTCTTAAAATAGTTTTTTAAGGTTTCATCGTACTTTTTATCCTTGAGATAATCTATGATCCTTTTAAACTCTCCTCTTTCAACCCAAATTCCTTTACACAAGTTACAAACATCAACCTCTATATCAGAATCACCATATTTTACAGAATACAATGGCACTGAACAGATAGGACAATTTTTATGAACTTTTGCAATCTGAAATTTTGTTTTATCTTTCCAAAGTTCTATGTCTAACCATTTTAAATCTTTATCTTTTTCATCTTTTGCTGTTCTTAATCCATCTTCCTTAAACCACATACCAAAACATTGGGGACAATAATCAACTTCATCTCCATAAAATATTGTTTTCTTCATCTCTATATTACAAATTGGACAAAGCATAAATATCTAATTATTTTAGTTAATCTTAGTTATTATAACTAAAAATCCTCCCAAAATCAATGAGAGGAGTTTTATTTCAATCTTGTTTATTAGTATCCACCCATTCCTGGCATACCACCAGGCATACCACCAGACAAACCAGGGTTTGATTCTTTATTAGGAAGTTCAGAAACAACAGCTTCTGTTGTCAATAACATACCCGCACCAGAAACAGCATTTTCCAAGGCTGACCTAACTACTTTCGTCGGATCAACTATTCCATTCTCCAATAAATCTTCATATTTCATCTTCTGAGCATTAAATCCATATCCTCCTTCATTCTTTCTAACTTCTTCAACTACTACCGCTCCTTCTATCCCTGCGTTTTGAGCAATCATTTTTAATGGTTCTTTTAATGCCTTTTTTAAAATATCCAGACCTATCTTTTCATCTTTATCTAATTCTAATCCGTCTAAAACTTTAGATGCTCTGATTAAAGCCACTCCTCCTCCGGGAACTATTCCTTCTTCAACCGCTGCTTTAGTTGCAGCTAAAGCATCTTCTGCTTTGTGTTGAAGAGCTTTCTGCTCAACCTCTGTTGGAGCACCAACTTTAATCACTGCTACTCCTCCTGATAATTTACCAAGTCGTTCTTGCAATTTCTCTTTATCAAAATCAGAATTAGTAGATTTAATTTCATTTTTTATTTGATTTATTCTGGCATCAATATCTTCTTTTTTGCCTTGCCCACTAACAATAGTTGTATCTTCTTTTGTAGAAATAACTTTTCTAGCAGTTCCTAACATATCAATCTCAACACTTTCTAATTTTATTCCTTTTTCTTCGGAAATTACCTGCCCCCCAGCAACACAAGCAACATCTTCTAGCATTTCTTTTTTTCTGTCTCCAAATCCGGGTGCTTTTATAGCTAACACATTTAAAATTCCTCTAAGCTTATTAACCACTAAAGTCGCTAGTGCTTCTCCCTCAACTTCCTCACTAATGATTAAAAGTTCTTTTTTACCTGTTTTAGCTATTTTTTCTAAAATTGGTAAAATATCTTGAATAGAAGAAATCTTTTTATCGGTAATCAAAATATAAGGATTTTCTAAAACAGCTTCCATCTTTTCAGAATTAGTTATCATATAAGGAGAAATATACCCTCTGTCAAATTGAAGACCTTCTACAACTTCCTTGGAAAGCCCAAATGTTTTTGATTCTTCTACGGTAACTACTCCGTCTTTGCCTGCTTGTTCCATTACTTCGGCAATCAAATTACCTAATTCAACATTCTCAGCTGAAATAGTAGCTACTTGAGAAATTTCTTCTTTATTAGATATTTCTTTGGAAAAACCTTTTAGTTCTGCAACAACTGCCTTGCATCCTTTTTCAAGTCCTCTTTTTATAGCTAAAGGATTACTTCCAGCAGCAACATTTTTAAATCCTTCTTGAACTAACGCTTGAGCCAAAACAACAGCTGTGGTTGTTCCATCTCCTGCTTTCTCATTTGTTTTAGAAGCAATTTCTTTAATAATTTCAGCTCCTAAGTTTTCTACTTTATTTTCTATCTCTATATCTTTGGCAATTGAAACTCCATCATTAGTAATAGTTGGAGCTCCAAATCCTTTATCTAAAACAACATTTCTGCCTTTAGGTCCTATAGTAACCTTTACCGCATCGGCTAGTTTATCAACTCCTTTTTTTAATTTTTTCCGAGCTTCCTCGGAGTATATAATTTCTTTGGCCATAATCTATTTATTAAATTTATTCTAAAATTGCCAAAATATCTTCTTGTTTAGCAATCAAGTATTCTTTTCCATTGACCTTTATTTCATTTGGTCCATATTTTGTGAATAAGACAACATCTCCTTTTTTTACATCTAAAGGAATGACTTTTCCAGAAGATAATTTTTTGCCAGTACCAACAGCAACTACTTTGCCTTGTTCTGGCCTTTCTTTTTCTACTGTTTCTGGAAGAAAAATTCCAGATTCTGTTTTTTCTTCCTGAGGCATTGCCTCTATAAGAATATGATCAGATAATGGTTTGATTTCCATAAATATTATTTATTATAAATTAAGAGACCTTTACAACGCTTTTTATATTAGCTATAAAAACAAGATTTGTCAAATTGTTGACTTTTAAAAAATATATTGATAATATTAAATTATGATAATCAGTCGAATTTTCTCACAAATTATTGTCGGAATAATAGGAATTTATTTAGCAATCTTGTTTATTCCAGGAGTTGATATAACTAGTGGAGAATTTACAAGAGAAGGAATTAAGATTTTAATTCTAGTAGGAAGTGTTTTTGGTTTAATTAATTTTTTTATTAAACCAATAATTAGTTTTATTACTCTACCATTAAGGATAATAACTTTAGGATTATTTGGACTTCTTATAAATATTGCAATGATATGGATAGTTGATATAATCTTTACAGAATTGGTTATATCAGGTTTCTCTGCTTTATTTTGGACTTCTATCCTTATTTGGTTTTTGGGATTTATAATACCAGCGAATAGCTCCAGAAAATAATAATAAATATTTTTCTAATTAAACTATGAATTTAATAACTGTTATTGCTCAAATCGTTGTTTCTGTTCTTTTAATTATATTAATACTCTTACAGCAAAGAGGGACCGCTTTAGGTTCCACGTTCGGAGGCGAAGGAGGTTTTTACTTAAAGAAAAGAGGAATGGAAAATAAAATCTACTGGGCTACAGTAGTTTTAGGAGTTGGGTTTATTATTTTATCCTTATTAAATCTTTTAATTTAATAATCTGAAACAAATTTTATCCAAAAATCTTTTTGGGTCTTTTAAAAAATTACTCAAAAAAGATAATAAAATACATCCTGTCTTTAAAAAAAAGAAACAATCCTCAGGTTGTTTTAAAAGGTTTAAAAAACCTTATTGTTTTATTCTTCTAGGAATAATAATAATTTTGATAAGTATCGGAGCATTTTTTTATATAAAAAATACCGAACTTACTCCTGGATCCGGTGGAAACTTTAAAGAAGGAGTATTGGGACAACCAAGATTTATTAACCCTATTTATCTTTCAAGCAATGATGCTGACCGAGATTTAGTTGAATTATTGTTCTCTGGTTTAATGAAATATAATGAAAAAGGAGAGATTGTAAATGATTTGGCAGAAACATTAGAAATAAAAGAAGACGGAAAACTCTATGAAATTAAATTAAAAGAAAATATCTTTTGGCATGATGGAGAAAAGATTACTAGCGATGATATTGTCTTTACCGTTAACGTTTTACAAAACCCTGAATATAAAAGTCCTCAAGCAATAAGATGGTTAGGAATTAATGTAGAAAAAATAACAGATAATATTGTTCAATTTAGATTACAAAAATTATACTCTGGATTTTTAGAAACTTTAACTGAAAAAATAATACCTAAGCATATTTTTGAAGATATTTCTCCAAAAGAACTCCCTTGGTATTTTAGTTCTAAAGAATATATAGAAAAAGACTTAGTTGGATCCGGTCCTTTTAAATTTAAAAAAATAAACCAAGATAATGATACTGGGTATATTAAATCTTTATCTTTAGAGAAAAATGAAAATTATTTTGGGAAAAAAGCTTTTCTCTCTGAAATCTCTTTTGAATTTTTCTCAGAAGAAGATGAATTGTTAAAAAATCTTTCTAGGGGGAATATTGATGGATTTTTAGTTTCTGATTCTGATGGTATAAAGAACATAGAAGAAAATAAATTTAATGTATCCTCTCTTTCTCTACCAAGATATTTTGCTGTATTTTTTAACCAAGATCCTCCCGAAGATAAGTCCGATATATTAACATTAAAAGATGTAAGAATAGCTTTAAATTATGCCATTGATAAACAACAAATTTTAGAAGAGACAATATCTGGGAAAGGAACAATTATTAATTCCCCTATTCTTCCTGACTTTTATGGATTTGATCCATCATCAAAAACATATGACTTTAATAAAGAAAAAGCAGAAGAAATTTTAGAAGAAGCAGGATTTAAATATATAGATGACACTGGAATAAGAAAAAAACTAGTTTCTCAAAAATCAAGTTTTTCATTTACTAAAAATCTCGAATATAAAGACACAAATGGTGATGTGACCGAATTACAAAAATGTTTAGCAAATCCAGAAGTTGGTGGAACAGATGTTTATCCTAGTGGAAAGATTACTGGATATTTTGGCAACGAAACAAAACAAGCAGTTATTCTATTTCAAGAAAAATATAGAGAAGATGTGCTTGACCCATATAATTTAAAAAACGGAACTGGGAATGTAAGATCCAGTACAAGAAAAAAACTTAATGAACTCTGCTTTCCAAATAAAGAGGAAACTCTTACATTACAATTTTCATTAACAACAATTGACAAAAAGCTTTTTACAAATATAGCTGAGATTTTAAAACAAAACTGGAAAGACATAGGAGTTGATATTGATATTAATTTTGAATCAATATCTGCCCTAGAAACTGATGTTATTAAACCTAGAAATTTTCAAGCATTACTTTTTGGAGAAGTTCTTGGTTTCTTACCAGATCCTTTCCCCTTTTGGCACTCAAGTCAAAAAGAAAGTCCTGGACTTAATTTAATAAGTTATGAAAACAAAGAAGCTGATAAATTGTTAGAACAAGCCCGAGCATGCCTAACTCATGAAGAAAGAAAAGAAAACCTGGAAAAGTTCCAAAATATTTTGATTGAAGATATTCCTTGTTTACTTTTACTAAGACCAGATTTAATTTATTTCACTTCTAAAAAAATTAATGGTCAGGCTGTAGAAAAAATTATTGAGCCATCAAAAAGATTTATAGGTGTTGAAAATTGGTATACAAAAACTAAACGAATTTTGAAATAATCTTTCTCTTATGGATATTAGATTTTTGAACGATATGAAGAAAGTTCTATATGACCAAGAATGGGCAAAAAATGCTCCTAATTTTGAACTTTATTATATGGATAGAGGAATAGAAAAAAACAATGAGCTAAGATATGATATTACTACTATTCCTTCTAGAATGTTGGGAAAAGAGTTTGTAAAAACAAAAGGTCATGAACATGTTGGCGAATACGGAGAAGGATACATGGTCCTAGAAGGAGAAGCAATATATTTAATGCAGAAATATACAAAAGGAAAAGTAGAAGATATTTACGCGGTAAAAGCAAAAAAAGGTGATGTGGCTATCATCCCTCCCTATTATGGCCATATTACTATAAACCCTTCAAATAAAACTCTTAAAATGGCAAATTGGGTGTCTGAGGAGTGTAAGTCTTGCTATGACTTATTCCAAAAAAAACAAGGGGCTTGTTATTACTATACAAAATCTGGTTGGGTTAAAAACAAAAAATATAAAAATATACCTAAATTAAGGTTTGAAAAATCTCTCCAAAATATAACTAAAGCGGGTATGGCGAAATTGGTAGACGCGTAGCATTCAGAATGCTATGGTTTCAAAACCATGGAGGTTCAAATCCTCCTGCCCGCACCAATGGTTACTTAATTAATAATAAATTTAATATGGAAAACAAAAAAATCCGCATAATACCTCTTGGCGGGCTCGGTGAAGTTGGTCGAAATATGACTCTTTTAGAATATGAAAAAGATATTCTAATTATTGATATGGGTCTTGGATTCCCAGATGAAAATATGCACGGCATTGATTTCACCATCCCAAACATTAATTATCTCAAAGGCAAGGAAAAAAACATTCTAGGGGCAGTTTTTACTCATGGACACTATGATCATATTGGAGCAATACCTTACCTTTTGCCTAAAATTGGAACAATTCCAATGTATGCTGGAGGATTAACCAAAGGAATTATTTTAAGAAGACAAGAAGATTTCACTAATCAACCCAAGTTGGACATAAAACTAATAAAACAAGGATCTAAAATTAATTTAGGCCCCTTTGAGGTTAATCCATTTCGGCTTAATCATAGTATACCTGACAATTTTGGTTTGTTTATTAAGACTCCTGTTGGTAATATTGTTCATACTTCTGATTTCAAATTTGACAAATCACCGGTTAATGAACTTCCTGTTGATTTTGAAGAATTAAAAAGAATTGGGAGTAAAAACATTCTACTTTTAACATCTGATTCAACCGGAGCAGAAGAAGAAGGACATTCCCTTTCTGAAAAAACAATCTTTGAAAATTTAAATAAAATTTTTCAGAAAACAAAAGGAAGAATTATTTCTGCATCTTTCGCTTCTCTTATAAATAGAATTCAACAATTAATAACTTTATCTGAAAGATATAATAGAAAGGTAGCCATTGAAGGATATAGTTTAAAAACAAATATTGAAATTTGTGAGGCATTGGGAAAAATTAAAATCAAGAAAGGAACCATCATAAACACTAAAGATATCGGAAAATATCCTGACTCAAAAATAAGTATAATTTGTACAGGAGCTCAAGGAGAAGAAAATGCTAGTTTTATGAGAATAGCTAGTAAAGAACATCGGTTTATTCATATAAAAGGCAATGACACTATTGTTTTTTCTTCCTCTGTTATCCCAGGGAATGAAAGAAGTGTCCAGGCACTTAAAGATGAATTTTATAGACAAGGAGCTAAGGTATTTCATTATAAAATGATGGACATCCATTCCTCTGGCCACGCTAGACAAGATGAACTGAAACAAATGATACAAATAATGAAACCTCATTTTTTTATGCCTGTTCATGGACAATATTCAATGCTTGTTAGACATGCTGAGCTGGCAGAAGAACAAGGGATTGAAAAACGAAACATTGTAATAGCTGAAAATGGAGAAGTTATAGATTTGACAAAAGAAACAATCTCAAAAGAAAATAAAAAGATACCCACCAGCTGTGTAATGGTAGATGGCCTAGGGGTTGGAGACGTTGGAGAGGTAGTTTTGAGAGATAGACAAAACTTAGCAGAAGATGGAATGTTTGTAATTGTAGCAATAATTGATAAAAAAACTGGAAGAGTCAAAGGATCTCCAGATATAATATCAAGAGGGTTTATATATTTAAGAGAATCAAAACAATTATTAGGAGAAACAAGACAAAAAACAATAAAAACTATTAATAAATTAACTATGTCTGATAATGCAGTTAATTGGACTTTTGTTAAGAAAGAGTTAAGAAGTAAAATTGGACATTTTCTTTATTCCAAGACAAAAAGAAGACCAATGGTCCTCCCAGTTATAATCGAAGTATAAAAGTTAACTAATAATTAATTTTTTAATCTTTTTCAATTTCCCTTGCATAAGGGATTTTGTTTTGGCTTCAACAATAACTCTTAAAAGATTTTCCGTGTTTGAAGGTCTCACATTAAACCACCAATCTTCAAAATCTATCCTTAGTCCATCTAAGTGGGATATTTTTCCATTCTTAAATTCTTTCTTAATAAGTTTAATTTTGTTCTTTTTGTCATCAACCTTAAAATTGACTTGTCCAGAATTATAATATTTCTTGAATTCTTGAATAAGTTGAGATATTGTTTTTTCTTTATCAGAAATTTTATTTAATATTTTAAACAAAATAAATAAGGGGATTTCAAAAAAATAAGGAAACCCTAAAAAATAATGTCCGGAAAATTCACCAGCAAATATTATTTTATCTTTCTTCATCCTTACTTTAATAAATGTATGTCCTACTTTCCCTGCTAAAGCTGTCCCCCCACTCTCTTTAACAATATCTCTAATTATATTACTAGAACAAATATTGTATAAAATCTTTGATTTAGGATTGTCTTTTAAAAGTATTTGAGATATTAAACAAGTTATAAAATCACAAGGGATTGTTTCCCCTTTTTCATCTATAAAAACAATTCTATCCCCGTCTCCATCAAAAGCTATTCCTAAATCAAGTTTCTTCTTCTTAACTAAAGACTTTAAATCCTTAATGTTCTTTTCTTCCAATGGATTAGCTAAATGATTTGGGAAATTACCATCAAGCTTTGAAAAAATATGATAAATTTTACAAGGCAATCGTTTTTTAAGTTTATTAATTAAAATACCTGACACAGCATTAGCAGTATCTACACCAATTTTTAATTTAGCAGTTTTTAATTTTTTAAAGTCTAATTTAGAAATAGAAAAATTAAAATCTAAATACCTTTTTAAGACATCTCTTCTTTTTACCTCTGCCTTCTTTATATTCTTTTTATTTGATTTTAAGCTTAAAACTATTTTTTTAATTTCTTTTAACCCGCTGTTCTCGCCAACCGGACTTGCTCCCTTGTCAATTATCTTAAACCCATTATACTCTGGAGGATTATGACTGGCAGTAACCATTAAGCCACCATCACAATCATAAAGTTTAGCAGCAAAATAAAACATTGGAGTGCTAGTTAAACCGATATCAATCAGATTAATATTTTTTTGTTTTAAAATGCCTTGTTTCAAATATCTGGATAGAACCGGAGAGGATACGCGATTATCTTGACCAACGATAATATTTAATTTTCTATTATTTTTTTTCTTAAGAAATAAAACAAATGCCTCGCCTATTTTTTCACCATCATACTTGTTAATCTCATCTGGATAAATACCACGAATATCATATGCTTTGAATATATTTAAATTCATTTTTTTATAAGTTAATATACTTTAATTATATAAAATAATTTGACATTATAAAAGATTTTGGTAGTATGAAGTATAAACATTATTATCAAAATTAGAAACATTATGAAACTATACGAATTAACATATCTTGTCTCTGCAGAATTAAGTCCAGAACAAATGGAAACTTTGTCTAAAAAGATAAGTTCTTTGATTTTAAAAAATGGGGAAATAATAGGATTAATTGCTCCCGACAAAAAGAATTTAACTTATCCAATTAAAAAACAAAATGCTGCTCTCTTAAGCCAAGTAAAATTTAATTTTGAGCCTGAACTAATAGATGAATTCAAGAAAGAGATTAATAAAGAAAAAGAGATTCTTAGAATTATGCTTATTGAAAAAAAGAACATGCGGATTAAGAAAAAAAATAGAAGTTCAATATTAGAACCTAAATTAATTTCAGAAGATATCAAAATACCCGCTAAAAAATCTAAACAAAAAGATGATTTAGATAAAATTGAGGAAAAGTTAGATGAAATATTAAAATAAATTAAAAAAATATGAATCTAAATAAAGCATTTGTTTTGGGAAACGTTACCCGAGACCCAGAACAAAAAAAATTACCTTCGGGAAGTACAGTAGCATCTTTTGGAATAGCTACTAATCGTTTTTATAAACAAAATGAAGAAAAAAAACAAGAAGTAGAATTTCACAATATCGTTCTTTTTGGTAGATTAGCTGAAATCGCTTCTGAATATATTAAAAAAGGTTCTTTAGTTTTAATCGAGGGACGAATAAAAACTAGAAATTGGGCAGATACATCTGGGAACAAACATTATAAAACTGAAATAATAGGTGAAACATTACAACTTGGTCCAAGAGCAGGGCAAACAACAGGACAAGGATTTGAGAAGCCATCAACATCAAAAGAAAATGAAATCCCAATTATAGAAGAAGATCCTGTTGATAATAAAAACGACAAAGAGATAGATGTAAGTGATATCCCATTCTAAAATAATTAGAAATTTATGTATTGTTATTTTTGCAGACACAACACAAAAAAAATTGATTTCAAAGACACAGAAACCTTAAAAAGATTTATTTCTTTATTGGGAAAAATAAAAAGCAGAAAAAAAACTGGGCTCTGTTCTTATCATCAAAAACGAGTAGCCCAAGCAGTTAAAAGAGCAAGACAACTTGCTTTGTTATCTTACACTAAAAAATAAATTAAATTTGTTTTCTAACTTCCTTCTCTAGTTCTTTCATCATCTTTTTATTTTCTTTCAAAAATTCTTTGGCTCCTTCCATGCCTTGGCCAATCTTAGTTTCTTTAAATTCATACCAAGAGCCATGCTTTTTAATAATATCATTTTTTAACCCGATACTAATAATATCTGCTAACATTGATATCCCCTCATTATAATAAATATCAAATTCAACTGTTCTGAAAGGAGCAGCTGTTTTATTTTTAACAACTTTTGCCTTAACTCTGGAACCAATAATTTCATCTCGTCTTTTAATCTGAGCAATTCTAGTTAATCTTATTCTAACTGAAGAATAAAACTTTAAAGCCATTCCTCCTGGGGTAGTAGTAGGATCTCCAAACATAACTCCTATTTTCATTCTAGTTTGATTCAAAAATATAACTGTTGTTCCTGTTTTTGAAATAATTCCTGATAACTTTCTTAATGCTTTGGACATTAAACGAGCTTGTAGTCCTATTTGTTGGTCCCCCATTTCACCTTCAATTTCTGTTTTAGGAGTGAGAGCAGCAACAGAATCAATTACAATAGCCGCTATTTCTTTGGAACGAACTAATGTTTCTACTATCTCTAAGGCTTGTTCTCCTGAATCAGGTTGGGAGATTAAAAGGTCATTGATGTTTACTCCAATTTTCTTGGCATATTCTGGATCCAAAGCATGCTCAGCATCAATAAATGCGCATACTCCTCCTTTTCTTTGAGCTTCTGCTAAAATATGTAAAGCTAAAGTAGTTTTCCCTGAACTCTCGGAACCAAATATTTCAATTACTCTCCCTCTGGGAACTCCACCAATACCTAATGCCCAATCTAAAGAAATAGAGCCAGTAGAAACTGAATCAATATGAACACGTTTCACATCATTTAACTTCATTACCGCACTTTCTCCAAACCTTTGCTTTATTTCTTCTAAAGCATCCTCAAGTCCTCCTAATATATTTTTTTGTTTTTTTTGGGCCATAAATTAATTATTAAACTTTTTCCCATCCATCTTCATCTTTAACTCCTGGTTCTTGAATAAATACTTTCCTTGGTTTAGCTCCGTCCCCTGGGCCTACAACGCCTCTGTCTTCTAATATATCTAAAAGTCGAGCAGCTCTTGCATATCCAACACTCAGTCTTCTTTGCAATAAAGACGCAGATGCTTTTTTAGATTCAATTACTATTTGTTTTGCTTCTTCATATAATGAATCCTGTTCACGAGTAGATATAGCAGAAGAAGATATTGGTTCTTCAAGTCCTTTTTCTAAACTTTCTTCTAGTTCTCCCTGTTTTTCTTTTTCATCTATAAAATCTTCTTTTTTATAAAAAGAAACAACCTTTTTAACTTCTTTACTTAAAACATAAACTCCCTGAACTCTTTTTGGTTTAGATAGTTGAGAGGATATAAAAAGCATATCTCCAGCGCCTAAAAGTGATTCTGCCCCCGCACCATCTAAAATTGTTCTAGAATCAATTTGAGATGCAACCTGGAAAGCAATTCTAGAATTAATATTCGCCTTGATTAAACCAGTAATAACTTCAACTGAAGGTCTCTGGGTAGCAACAATTAAATGAATACCTACTGCCCTAGCCATTTGAGACAACCTAACAATACTTGCTTCAATCTCTTTGCCCTTGGTTGCCATTAAATCTGCTAGTTCATCAATAATTAAAACAATATATGGCATTATTTGAGTTTCCTCTTCTTCTCCTTCTTTGGGTTTATTTTTTTTAGAATTTTGTTTTATTATTTTATTATAACTTTCTATGTCTCTTGCTTTTGCCGCTGATAACACCCCAAATCTTCTGTCCATTTCACCAGTCAACCAAGTAAGGGCATTAATCGTTTTTTGAGCATTAAAAATAATAGGACATAAAAGATGTGGTAAGTTTTCATAAACCGGGAATTCAACTCTTTTAGGATCAACTAAAATAAATTTTAAAGTTTGGGGAGAATTATGATATATCAAACTAAGAATTAAAGAATTTAAACAGATCGTTTTCCCAGAACCTGTGGAACCAGCAACAAGAAGATGTGGCATTTTTGCTAAATCAGCAAAAGTTGGTTTTCCTGAAACATCTTTGCCTAAACAAAGTAAAAGAGAAGAATCTGATTCTTGAAAAACAGATGAAGAGACTAATTCACGTAATCTAACTACTGCCCTAGCTTTATTAGGAACTTCAAGCCCAACTAATGACCTACCAGGGATTGGAGCTTCCATTCTTAAAGGATGAGAGGCTAAAGCTAAAGATAAATTACTTATCAGAGCAGTAATTCTGGATAGTTTTATCCCTTCCGCTGGTCTTAAAGCATACTGAGTAACAGTTGGACCAACATTAACCTCTGATATTTCAGATACAATCCCAAAGTTTTGTAATGTTTTTTTAATGGTAAGAGAATTTGCTTCAATATCCCCCATACTCACTGCTTTTTCTCCATTGATTTCTAATAATGATACCGGCGGAAATTTATATAAATTAGAATCTTTAGAAGCAATAAAATCAAATTGTTTTGGTTCAATGTTTATTATTTTTTTAATTTCTTTTTTATCTATGGGCAAAGTATCAATTTTTTCCATTTCAAATTTAACTTCTTTCTTTTCAACTTTTTTAGATTCCATATTCTGAGAAACATTTTTTTTCTTTATCAAAAATTCTTTATATGGTAAAAATTCCCAGAATATTAATAAACTTATCAAAACAAAGACCATTAAAATTATAAATGTTACCCATATGCCAAAATAATGCATAAAAGGATATGAGATAAGAAACCCTATCCAACCACCTAACATTCCTGGTAAATCTTTCATAGAAAATATTCCCGAAACACCTAATATCAAAAAAGCCACTGCTAAAAATACAGGGGCTGTTAATCTTTTCTTTTGCGAAGTTAAAAATATTAATGACGTAAGTCCAAGAAATAAAGGAACAAAAAATATTGTTTTTCCTATCAAAAAATAAATCGAATTAAATAAAAACTTTCCTCCAACTCCTGATTTATCAAAGAAAGATAATCCTATAATTATGGCTATTACAAAAATTAAAATTACTTTAACTCTTTTCCTTAATTTTGAAGTTAAAATAGGATAACGAGCACTTTTTTCAAATTGGTTTTCTTTTCCCCTAAAGTTTTTTTTATTCTTTCTTTTTTTCGCCATTTATTTTTTTGATTCCTGTTCCAGCAGGCATTAATTTACCTATTATAACATTCTCTTTAAGCCCATGCAATTTGTCTACTCTCCCCTCTATACAACTATCAATTAATACTCTAGATGTCTCCTGAAACGAAGCTGCTGAAAGAAAACTATCTGAACTTAAAGCAACCTTTGAAATACCAAGAAATATTGGAAACATTTTAGGAATGACTTTGCCATTCTTTTTTAATTCTTCTTTCGCTTCATCAAATTCAGACAAAGTTATAATTTGGCCTGGCAACCAATTGCTATCTCCTGCTTCTTTGATCTTAACTCTAGAAAACATTTGTTTGGTTATAGTCTCGATGTGTTTACTGTGAATATTAACTCCTTCTGAAGTATAAATTCTTTTTACTTCACGAGTAACATATCTTTGTGTTTCCTTAATTCCTCTTAATTTTAAAACTTTTTTAAGATTCAAACTACCTTCGCAAAGTTGAATTCCTTTAGCAATTTTTTCTTTTTCTTCAACCCAAAATGCCCTGCCTATTGGAATTTTATATTCAACAAGATCATCTTTTTTTGCTTTCTTTTCACCTTCTTGGTCTGGTATTATGCTTATAATTCTCTCTTTCTGATTTATTTTTTTAACTGTACCTGAAACTTCGGAAATAATTGCTTCTCCTTTTGGATCCCTTAATTCAAAGATTTCTTCTACTCTTGGCAAACCTTGTGTAATATCTCCTGCGCCAGCAACTCCACCTAAATGAAATGTTCTTAATGTTAATTGCGTTCCTGGTTCACCTATTGATTGAGCAGCTATAATTCCAACTGCCTCTCCAATTTCTACAAGTTTGTTTCTTCCCATTTCCCAGCCATAACACTTCTGGCAAACACCTCTGGAAGTTTTACAACTCAAAACAGAACGCACTTTTACTTCTTGAATTGAAGAATCATCAATTATTTTTGATTTCTCTCTATCTATAATTTCTCCGGCTTTTACTATTATCTTTTTTGATTTAGGGTCTTTAATATCATTTAACGCTGTTCTTCCTATAATTTCAAAAGAAAATTTCTGACCTATGTTGTCTGAATCTTTTCTAATCAATACTATTCCCTCTTTGTCCCCACAATCTTTTTCCGTAACAATTACTTCATGGCAAACATCAATAAGACGTCTCGTAAGATAACCACCCGCTGATGTTCTTAGAGCAGTATCAGCAGTTCCTTTTCTAGCCCCATGGGTAGAAAGAAAATATTCTAATGTATCAAGGCCTTCCTTAAAAGAATTTTTAATTGGAATTCCAATTATTTTTCCTGATGGATTAGTAACCAAGCCCTTCATTCCTGCCATTTGAACAGGTTGAGCCCATGAACCCCTAGCTCCAGAACCAACGATAGAAACAACTGGTCCATCTTTGGGTAATGTCGCAATAACTAATTTTTCAATATCTTCTTTCACCTTGTGCCATATTTCAATTGATTTTGCATCTTTTTCTTCAGCGCTCAAAAGTCCTTTTTTATAATGGCTCTCAATAAGTTTAACTTTCTTGTCAGCTTCATCTATCAATCCTTTCTTTTCTTTAGGAACAATTAAATCATCCATGCCCCAGCTTGTTCCTGATAATGTAGAATATTCAAATCCTAGTTCTTTAATTTTATCTAAAATACTTTCTATCTCTTGCCATTCATATTTCATGATTACATCACCAACAATATTTGAAAGAGATTTGGAATTAATATCTTTATTAAGATAAATATAATCTTGTGGTAAAACTTGATTAAAAATAATTCTTCCACAAGTAGTTTCCAATAAATTTTTAGAACTTTTTTCTTCAAATTTTTTGTTTAAAGAAGATTTTAAAATTTTAATCTTTTCTTGAACATTAATTTGTTTTAATTCATATGCCAAAATTGCCTCTTCTGGACTTGAAAATATTCTATTTTGTCCTTGAGAGTTTTCCTTTTCTTTAGTTAAAAAATAACAACCTAAAACAATATCCTGAGAAGGACTTACCACAGGCAATCCCGTAGATGGTTTAAGCAAATTTTTAACAGACCACATCAACTCTCTCGCTTCTTCTTGAGCTTCTTTAGAAAGTGGAAGATGAACTGCCATCTGGTCCCCATCAAAATCAGCATTAAATGCTTTACATACTAGAGGGTGAAGTTTAATTGCTCTTCCTTCGATAAGGATTGGTTGAAATGCTTGGATTCCTAATCTATGAAGAGTAGGGGCTCTATTAAGCAACACTAATTTACCTTTAACAACTTCTTCCAAAGATTCCCAAACTTCATCTATCCCATCTTCTATCAATTTTGAAGCCCCTCGAATATTATATGCTAATTCTTTATCAATTATTTTTTTAATTACAAATGGACGGAAAAGTTCTAAAGCCATTTTTTTGGGAAGCCCACATTGAGACAATTTAAGTTCTGGGCCAACAGCAATAACAGATCTACCAGAATAGTCTACTCTTTTACCAAGAAGATTCTTTCTAAATCTCCCCTGTTTCCCTTTTAATGTGTCTGCTAATGACTTTAAAAGTCTTCTTCCTCCTGTCGTAGCAATTGTTGTTTGCCCTTTGCGCATGCCATTATCCAATAAAGCGTCTACTGCCTCCTGAAGCATTCTTTTCTCATTCCTTATAATGACCTCTGGAGCAGAAAGCTCAATAAGATATTTAAGTCGATTATTTCTATTAATTACTCTACGATATAAATCATTCAAATCCGAAGATGCATATCTGCCACCATCTAACTGAACCATTGGTCTTAATTCAGGTGGCAAAACAGGTATAACCTCTAAAAACATCCATTCTGGTCTAATTTTTGCTTTTTCTAAAGATTGGAAAAATTTTAATCTTTTTAAAACTTTAATTCTAATAATAGATGTTAAATTTTCTAATTCTTTTTTTATGGTAGAAATACTTTTTTTAATATCAATTTCTTTGAATATCTTTTGCAAAGTTTCTGCTCCTGTCCCTGCTTCAAAAATTTCCCCATATTTTAAAGATAAAGTTTCATAAAGTGTTTCTGATAAAACTTTTAATTTTTTTATTTCGGAAACTTCTGATTTAGCTATATCTTTAGCTTTTTTTAAATCTTCTTTACTAAATTTTTGATCCTTATTTTTTAACTTTTCTTTATACTCTTGATCAATTTCTTGAAGTATTCTCTTTTTCGCTTCTTCGTCAACCTTAATAACAATATAAGCTGCAAAATAAATAACTTTTTCTAACCTTTGCATCGGAATATTTAAAGCAAGGCCTATTTTTGAGGGAACACCTCTTAAAAACCAAATATGCGAACAAGGAGTTGCTAGTTTTATATGCCCCATTCTATTACGCCTTACCGAGCTTCTAGTAACTTCAACTCCACATCTATCACAAATAACTCCTTTATACCTAATTCCTTTATATTTTCCACAATAACACTCATAATCTTTTGTTGGCCCAAAAATCTTCTCACAAAATAAACCATCTTTTTCCGGTTTTTGAGTACGATAATTTATAGTTTCTGGCTTTGTTATTTCGCCATGAGACCAACTTAAAATATCCTCAGTAGAGGCAAGTTTAATCCTTATTGACTCTAAATTAGAAATTCTCATAGGATTTATTTGTCTGTTATTTCTTTTTCTTTAATCTCAATACTCATGCCTAGTGCTTTTAACTCTAAAACTAATAAATTAAAAGAAGCTGGTATATTAAGATTTTTTATTGGTTGACCTTTTAAAATTGATTCATAAGCAGTTGCTCTCCCTTGGATATCATCTGATTTAATGGTCAACATTTCTTGAAGAGTATATGCTGCCCCATATCCTTCTAAACTCCAAACTTCCATTTCTCCAAATCTTTGTCCTCCAAATTGAGCTTTCCCTCCTAGCGGTTGCTGAGTTATTAAAGAATAAGGACCAATACTTCTCATATGAATTTTATCTTCAACCATATGTATTAGTTTCATTACATACATATAGCCAACTGTAATCTTCCTAGGAAGTTTTTCGCCTGTTTTTCCGTCATACAAATCTATCTGACCTGATTCTGGCAAACCAGCAGACTTTAATTCTCTCTTTATGTCTTGCTCATCTGCTCCTAATAATGCTGGAGTTATGGCTAAATATCCTAATTTTTTAGCTGCAAAACCAAGATGTGTTTCTAAAATCTGACCTATGTTCATTCTAGAAACAACCCCCATAGGATTTAAAACAATATCAATTGGCGTTCCATCTTCTAAAAATGGCATTTCTTCTTCTGGTAATATTTTGGAAACAACTCCTTTATTCCCATGTCTCCCTGATAATTTATCTCCAACTTTAATTTTTCTAATTTGAGCAACTTCTACCTTAACTCGTTTTAATATCCCCGGTTTTAATTTATCTCCCTGTTCTCTGGAAAAAACTTTGACCGAAATGACCCTGCCTGTTTTCCCATGCTCCATCCTCAAAGAACTATCTTTAATATCCTTTGCTTTTTCTCCAAAAATTGCTCTTAATAATCTTTCTTCTGCTGTAAGTCCTGATTCCCCTTTAGGAGAAATTTTTCCGACTAAAATATCACCAGGTCCTACTTCTGCTCCGATTCTAACAATTCCTTCTTCATCTAGATCTTTTAGTTTTTCTTCTCCTACATTAGGAATATCATATGTAGTTAATTCTGGACCTAATTTTGTTTCTCTAATATCACAAGTAAGATCTTCAATATGAAGAGATGTAAATGCATCTTCTTTGAGTAATCTTTCTGAAAAACAAATAGCATCTTCAAAATTTCCCCCTCTTAAAGGAACAAAAGCAACCAAAACATTTCTCCCCAAGGCTAATCTACCTTTGTCCGAAGATGTCCCATCAACTAAAACATCTCCTTTTTTAACTTTTTGTCCTTTGTCCACTATTGGTCTTTGGTGAAAACAAGTATATTGATTACCTCTAATAAATGTTCTAAGTTTATAAAGTTTTTCTTCTTTTTTTGTTTTTATTTTAACGTGAGAACCGTCAACTGAAATAATTTTTCCATCGTCAGGAGCTAATATTACTTCTCCCGAATCATGAGCTACGTTTCTTTCAACTCCAGTCCCTACTAATGGGGCTTGAGGTCTAATTAATGGAACTGATTGTCTTTGCATATTTGAGCCCATTAAAGCTCTATTAGCATCATCATTTTGTAAAAACGGAATTAAAGAAGTGGCCACACTAATAATTTGTTTTGAAGATACATCTATAAAATCAACTTGTTTTTTATTAATTATTGCTGGTCCAATTTTTGTTCTAACTTCAATTTCTTGCCCTAAAATATTTCCATTATTGTCTATGTCTATACCAGCATGAGTAATATTATATTTTTCTTCTTCGTCCGCACTCAAATAAAAAACTTCTTTGGTAACTTTCCCATTTTTAACTTTAAAATATGGTGTTTCTAAAAATCCATAATGATTAACTTTGGCAAAACAGGCTAAATGATTTATTAATCCGACATTTTGACCCTCTGGTGTTTCGATAGGGCATATTCTTCCATAGTGAGAAGGCTGAACATCTCTTACTTCAAACCCAGCTCTTTCTCTGGTTAAACCCCCAGGACCCGTAGCAGTTAAACGTCTTTTATGTTCTAATTCTGCTAAAGGATTTTCATTGTCCATAAATTGAGACAATTGAGAAGATCCAAAAAATTCTTGGATTACGGCCATCACTGGTCTCGAATTAATAACTTGAGAAGGAGTTAAAGTGGCAGATTCTAAGGTTGACATTTTATCTCTAATTATTCTCTCCATTCTCATTAGCCCTATCCTAACTCTATCTTGCAAAATTTCATTAACCATTTTTATCCTTCTATTCCCCAAATGATCTATTTGATCTGGGGTAGAAGATGGGTCATTATTCAATTTAATAATTTCTCTTATAACTTCAATTAAGTCCTCTCTTTTTAATATCCTTTCTTCCTTTTTAATTTCTTCATTTTTTGCTTTATTTTTTCCTTTTAATAAAACTTTTAATTGCGGTAATCTTTGATAAATTTTCCATCTGCCCACTCTACTTATGTCATATCTTTGAAAATTACAAAACATATTCAAGATTAATTCCTTGGCAGCATCTGGTCCTGCTAAATCACCTGGTCTTAATTTTTTATAAATTTCAACAAATGCTTCTGATTCATTGTGAGCAATATCTCTTTTAAGTGTCTTTTCAATATATCCATCTTCTCCTTGGTCAATATCTGAAAATATTTCTTTAATTTCTTTATCCCCCTTGACCCCGAATGCTCTTAATAAAGTAGTAGCTGCTATTTTTCTTTCTCTATTTATCCTAACCCCGATAAAACCAGATGATTCTGTCTCAAATTCTAACCAAGAGCCTCTGGAAGGAATAACTTTTGCTCCAAAACATTTTCTTCCCTGAGAAGTTTTTAACGTAAAAAAAACTCCCGGTGAACGAATCAACTGAGAGATTACTACCCTTTCAACTCCATTAACAACAAAAGTTCCTTTTTCTGTCATTAACGGAAAATCAGCTAAGAAAAGCTCTTGCTGTTTTTTTTCATTAGTTTTTAAATTGTGCAAAACAACATTGACTCTTAGTGGGGCCTCATAAGAATCATTATTTATTCTTGCTTCAAGGCCATCTTTATATTTTGGTTTCCCAAGTTTATAATCTTTAAAACTGATCTCAAATTGTTTTTTTGTATAATCATAAATAGGAAACATTTCTTCAAAAAGTTCTTTTAGATTATACTCCCAAAACCATTTCCAACTTTCTTTTTGAGCATAAATTAATGAAGGAAGGGGAAAAGAAATTTTAGACTTAGAAAAACTTTTTATTTTTACCATACCTTTTATGTTAAGAAAACAAAAATAACCTTCACGTAAAGGTTCCTATGAGGTTTTATTGTAAATAATATTGTCTAATATAAAAATTAGATGTTGACAAGATAACGATTTAAATTATATTCTTTTTTAAAAAATAAGTCAAGAGCTATGAATCTTTATATTTTGTAAAATGCCTATCCCCGAATAAAGAACTAAGAGCTGAGAACCACCATAAGAAATAAAAGGTAATGGAATTCCTATAATGGGCAATATACCAAGAGACATACTGATGTTTATAAACACTTGCGAAAATAAAAGAAAGGCAAACCCAGATGCAAAAAGCCGAGCAAAATTATTTTTAGAAATTAAAGCTATTTTAATAATTTTAAAAATAAGAAATAAGAGCGCAGATAAAAGGACAGAAACACCTATAAGCCCTGTTTCTTCAGCAATAGCTGAAAACATAAAATCTGTTTGTGATTCAGGTAAAAAACCATACTGAGCTTGAGAGCCCCTACCTATTCCCTTTCCTAACAACCCTCCTGAACCAATAGCAATTTTTGATTGATTAGTATTCCACGAAGTTCCTGTTTTATCTATTTCTGGATTTAAAAAAGTAACAATTCTTTGTTTTTGGTAATCTTCCAACGCAAACCCCCATAGAAATAAAGATGTTAAGCCAAATATAAGTAATAAAATTAAAAAATGAGATATTTTAATTTTTGAAAAAATAACAATACCAATCCAAATAAAAACCAGCATAAGAACAGAACCAAAATCTGGTTGAAAAAAAATAATAATACTTGGTATTAAAACGAATATTCCTGAAAAGAAAATATGACGGAATTTATATATTTCAACATGATATCTTGAAAAATATTTACTCAGGACAATAATCAAAATAAGAGACAAAAAAGGGACTGGGTCAAAAGAAAATAAACCAAAATTATACCATCCTTTCACTCCTTTTATCTCCGAACCAAAAAAGAATAAGCCAATTAACAATATTAAGGTTATGATATATAAACTTAAAATTAAATAAGAATTTGTCTTGAAAATTCTATAGTCAAATGAACTAAACAAAAATATTAAAAGTAATCCTAGAAAGATAAAGATTAATTGTTTTTCAAAATTTAAAAAACTCCCTTGATGCCAGCAAATATTATATATTTCTAAGAGACCAACAAAACTTAAAAAAAGTACTGAACCGATTAAGAACCAATCTAATCTTTTTAAATGAGAGACTATTGTCATTTTAATCTAAAAATTATTATTTGTTAGTAATTAATAATAAAAATTCTTTTTCATTAATAATTTTAATATTTAACTTTTTTGCTTTTTGCAACTTAGACCCAGGATTTTTACCTAGAATAAGGAAGTCTGTATTTTTACTTATGCTTTCTGAAATTTTACCTCCTAATTCCTTAACTTTTTCTTTGGTTCTATTTCTGCTTAGTTTTTCTAAAGAACCAGTTAATACAAAAACCCTTCCTAAAAGAACCTTATTTTTAGTATTTGTAGTTTTATATTTTATCTTAACCCCAAATCTTTTCAATTTTTCTAAAATTTTAACGTTATTTTTCTGTTGAAACCAATTGTAAATAGATTTTGCTGTTTCCGGACCAATATCTTTTATATTAATAAGCTCTTCCATGCTTACTTTTTTAAGATTTTCCAAAGTTTTAAAATAATTTGCTAAATCCTGAGATGTTTCTTCTCCTACCTGATTCATGCCTAAGGAATATATAAATTTGGAAAAGCTAATTTCTTTTTTTGCTTCTATTGATTCTATCAAATTTTTAACTGCCTTTTGAGCAAATCCTTCTAATTTTAAAAGATCTTTTTCTTGCAAATTAAAAATGTCTGCTGAATCAGAAATAAATCCTTTTTCAAACAATTGTTCAATAATTTTTGGGCCTAATCCTTCAATATTAAACCCTGGCCTAGAAACAAAATAACTAAAATATCTTTTTTGTCTAGATTCACATTTAGAATTAGGACAATGCCATATTACCTCTCCCTTTTGCTTAACTAATTTGGTGTGGCAATGGGGACATATTTTAGGCATATTAAATTCTATTTCTTTGCCAGTTCTTAATTCTTTAAGTACTTTAATAACCATAGGAATAACATCTCCGGCTCTACCTATAATGACAGTATCTTTAATTTTAATTCCTAATCTTTTTATTTCATCTTCATTGTGCAACGTTGCTTTGCTTATGACTACTCCTCCAACCTTAATGGGCTTTAAATAGACTACAGGAGTAATAGCACCTGTTCTGCCTACTTGAACTTTTATGTCTTGGACAATCGTTTCTGCCTGTTCAAGAGCAAATTTATAAGCTATCGCTCCTCTTGGAGATTTTCCAATTGCGCCTAATTTATTAAAGATCTTATTATTATTAACTATGACCACAATTCCATCTATCTCATATTTTAAATCTTGTCTTTTTGTTTCCCATTTTTTATGAAACTGAAAAACTTCTTCTAAATTATTACAAAGCTTTGTATGTTGATTCACTTTAAATCCTATTTCTTTTAATATTTTATGTTCTTGCTCATGATTTGTTTGCTTTAAATTTGAAATTAAATCATAACAAAAGAAATTTAAATTCCTTTCCGCCATAATTTTAGAATCCAACTGGCGAATTGACCCAGCTGCTATATTCCTAGGATTAGAATAAATTGATAAACCATTCTTTTCTCTCAACCCATTTATTTTTAAGAACTCTTTTTTAAAAATAATTGCCTCTCCCCGAACAATAATTTCTTTTGAAATATTATTTCTTAATTTCAAAGGAATAGAATTTATTGTTTTTATATTTTGAGTTACATTTTCCCCTATAATGCTATTGCCTCTTGTCGCTCCCGTTTTCAAAATATTATCTTTATAGGCTAATTCTATGGCTAAACCATCAAATTTTAATTCACAAAAGTAATTAAGACTTTCTCTTTCTTCAATGGTCAAAAGTTTTTTAATTCTTTTTTCCCAATCTTTCATGTCTTGTATTGAAAAAGCATCATTGAAAGAAAGCATTCGTTTAGAATGTTTTATTTTTTCAAATTTTTCTAATGGTTTTCCTCCTACTCTCTGGGTTGGAGAATCAGGTGTTATAAGTTCTGGATATTTTTGCTCCAAATCAAAAAGCTCTTTTTTCAAAGAGTCTAGCGCTGCATCAGAAATCTCTTGCTTGTCTAAAACATGGTAGAGATATCTATAATGGTTAATAAGTTTTCTTAACTTATCAATTCTTTTTTTACTTTCTGATTTATTCATTTTTAATAGTTTACTTCAATGGCTCTTCTGGCGCTTCTATAAGTTCCTACTGATTTAATAGTAGTGATTGGATCAACAAAAGTAACTGAAACATTGTAACTTGTTTGTTCTAGTGTACGTGAAACTATCCCATTGCCTCCATTTTTACGAATATCATATAAAGAATGCTCTATTCCTGTATTGGCAGCATAAAAAGACATTACTGAGTTTTCAAGGCCTCTAGCAATCTTGATCCCACTGATTGACATGCTAATTAAACCTAAAGACACAGCCGATAGAATCGACATAACCATAATTGCTAAAAATAAAGAAACACCTTTTTGATCTAACATATTAATATCTAATAACATCTAAATCCCTTTGGGATATAGTTGTTTGAATGTTTAATATTTGAGGTTCAACTTCTTTTGTTTGAATTTCTATAACGATTGTTACTCTAGGTTGAAGATTGTCTGCCTGACATTCTCCAGAAAGTCCAAAAGATAGCTTTTTTACTTGAAAGTTGTCTGAAGTTAAAGCTGTAAAACTAGGATCAGAACCTTGTTTTTCTTTTATTTGTCCATTACTTAAAACAAACTGTTGGTCTTCCTTGTTATAATTTAGAAATCTTATCTTTGTTGGATCATTTCCTGAATTTTCAAAATTACAACCTGCCAGAATATATGTTCCACTTAAATCCTTTTTGGCCATTCTTATTTTCCTGCTCATATATTCAACAGCATAAGACGTATGATCAGAAAGTGTTTGCAAAGCTAAACTCTTTTTCTGTATTTTAATGCCAGAAACAAACAGATCTATAACCGAAACCATAACAATCAAAAATATTGTCATAGAAACAAGAAGCTCGACTAAAGTAAAGCCTTTTTTCATATTATCTCCAATTATATAAATGTTCTTCAACCTCTAGAACCCCCGGAGAAGAACCTAATCTTGGCCATGTAACTTCGACTTTAATTTTTAATTCATCTGCACTTACATTCGTAATTATTATTTTTCTTTTGAACCTTGAATCATCACCATCTTCATAATTATAAAATCCATTAGAATCAATTTTGAGATATTCCCCCATATAAGGAAAAAAACTTGAATCATTATAATCAATCTCGCATCCTGAAATACAATTAATTAAACCATCATCCCAGTCATTCCCATTAAGCCAATTTGTATCTCTGGTATTAGAAACTAATTCCATGCCTTCCTGGGCTAAACGAGAAGCTGTAAAACGGAATGAATTGAGATATGTTAAAGAAACAACTTTTGTAATTGCTGCATAAGATGCCATAATTCCTATACTAAGGATTGTAACAGCTACTAACGTTTCAATTAACGTAAATGCTTTTGATTGCATAATTTTATTATTTTATTTCTATCATGCCTGATGTATTCAAATTAATTGTCTTTTGCTCCGAAGGATAATCAGGATTATAAATACTTATTACTGCTTCAATGTCTGATGTTTCATTTTTTATATAAGTTGTCGGTTCTGGAGGAACAAAAAGGATACTAAAAGCAGTAGCTGGTGATAGGTTAAAAAATTCAACCCCATCTTCAAAATAAACAGCAGGTCTTATTAACCTATCATTAGTTTCATAGACCTTATTGCCATTACAATCCACGAATAATAAATAATAATTAATATAACTTTTTTTAAAATAAACACCAAAACTTGAGCCTGTATCACCTCCTCCACAATCAACTTCTTTGGCTTCCATTGCCATTTCTTGTGTCTCTCTTATGTTCTGTAATAATTTATATGCTGAATTTTGGAGAGCAAATCCTGCTTCTCCATGTTTCCAATTTAAAAATACAGTGGAAGAAAGTATGCCAATTATTGACATCACTACCAAAAGCTCGATCATTGTAAATCCAGAATTATTTCTAAGCTTTTTCATAATAAAAGAAAATCTAAATACCAATTAATTAAATTCTGTCCCCAGAATAGAGCAAGAAATGTTCCAGTTATTAAGAATGGACCAAAAGGAACTTGGCTCTTCAATTTCTTCTTGCCTAAGACTATTAATCCTATCCCTATTATAGCACCAATAAAAAATGCTGAAAACATAGCTACTAAAATATTGGGCCAACCTAAAAATAATCCCATAAAAAAAGCTAAATTTACATCTCCAAACCCCATACATTTACCCTTAGAAAATAACCATATTAAAAAGAAAAATCCAGCTGCCCCAAAAGCACTTAATAAAAAAGGCCAAAAGTTGGAATTAATTGCTTGAAAATTATAAATCAATTGATAAAAAAATGTTATTCCAATCAATAGATAAATTACTTTATCAGGGATAATATAATGTTTTAAATCATAAATAAACAAAATAAGAAGAAGAGATGAAGCAATTAATAAATAAAGAAACTTGATAGAAGTTAAAAGATTAAGAATTGAAAATTCTAAATATCCAAATTGGAAATTTAAAATTAGAAGGAATAACAATCCCGTAATTATTTCAACCAATGGATATTGAATAGAAATCTTTTTTCCACAATAACGACACTTAGCTTTTAAAAATATAAAACTAAAAACAGGAAACAAATCAAAAAATCCTAACTTGTGTTTACAATAAGGACAAAAACTTCTTCCTTTTAAAAAACTTAAATTGTTTTCAATACGATAAATAATACAATTTAAAAAACTCCCAATAAAAGTTCCAAATATAAATACAATTAAATAGATTATGAACATTAGTTTATTCTAACAAAAAATTACCCGAAAATAAATCCCGGGTAATTAAAAATTATTACTTTGATCTTTTTACTCTAAAGTTGGGCAAGCAAAACCAGTACCGCAAGCACTACTTGGATCAATACTAGTAAATCCTGCTACCCCTGTAGTATCAGCACAATACCAATAAGTAGCTTTAGCGTTTAATTGAGCATAAATACATGCTCCTTGTTCTTCAGTCCCTCCCTTTATCCCCTGCACACCAGCGTCATTATTAGTAATTTCAGCCCAAAGTGTAACCATATCAACATGAGTATCTGAAAAAGCTGCATAAGTTCCATCATTCGCTCCTATATAGGTCATAACTGTTCTGGCTTGGCCAATAGCTGAAATAACTCTTGAATCTTTTGCTTTCTTTGTAGCATTAGGAAAACCAATTAAAACGACAGAAGCTAAAATACCAATAATTGCGATTACAACTAAAAGTTCAATAAGTGTAAAACCTTTTTTCATATGTTTTTGATTATATAATTAAAATATTTTATCGACCTTTTAATTTTTTCTTTTACCTATAATATATTTTCTGATTTTTAGAGGGAAAAGTCAACCCCTAAATGTTTTTAAAATCCTCCCATGCCTCCGCTACTAAGTTGAAACAAAGGAACAAAGATTGAAACAACTAATATCCCCACCATTATTCCTAAAAAGATTATCATTACTGGCTCAATAATCTTAGTTAAGTTATTAACAAATCTATTTATATCTCCCTGATAAAAATCTACTACATTTTTTAGTGTATTTTCCAATCTACCTGTACTCTCTCCAGTTGAAACCATTTGGACTAAAAAAGAAGGAACTTCTTTTGGGTATTTCATCAAGACTGAACTTATCGTTTCTCCCCTAGCAACTTTTTCTTCTGTATTTTCTATAATATTTTCATAAACTGAATTACCAATTATTTTTCTGGTAATTTTTAATGCTTGAGTGATAGGTAGTCCTGCTGCTATAAGAACTGATAAATTTTCTGCAAACCTAGAAAGATAAACTTTTTTTTGAAAATCTCCAAATATCGGTATTTGTAATGAAAATTTGTCGTAAAACTTTCTGCCCTTTTCAGAACGTTTCAAATATTGAGGGATAAAAAATAAAGAAGCAAAAAATGCTGCTATCAAAATCCAACCACCTCCTTTCATAAAATTAGAAAGAGATATAATAAATTTTGTAGAAGCAGGTATTTCACCAGTCATACCTTCTAAAACAGATGTCATGCGGGGGACAATAAAAAACATTACTAACCCAAATACAGCTATAGAAGCTGTAATAACTACAATAGGATAAATCATTGCTCCTCTAATCTTTGATTTAAGATTATATTCACTTTCTAAGTGTTCTGCCAAATAATTTAAAGAGTCTGCAACCTTTCCTGACGCTTCTCCAGATTTCATACAATTAACATAAAAAGAATCAAATATATTTGGGTATGTTGAAAAAGCTTGGCTTAAAGAACTTCCTGTTTCTACCATTTCGGCAATTTTTAAAATCTTTTCTCTAAACTCTTGATTTTCTGCTTGAGAAACCTGACTTCTTAGTGCTTCCACCGGAGATATGGCTGAATTAAGCATAACTGAAAGCTGACGAGTAAAAATTGTTATATCTTTGAGAGAAACCTTTTTTGAGACTATGTCTTGTTGAAAAAAACTTAATTTTTTTGTCTCATCTAAGGAAATTATATAAAATCCATATTTTTCTAAAACATTCAATGCTCCTTTTTTTGAAAAGGCTTCAATCACTCCTTTTTGGACTTTTCCTTCTTTTGTTTTCGCTTTATAACTAAATTTCATAATTATTTCTTTAAACGATTTATTAAATCTTTAGGAGATAAGGAATACTTTATGGCCATTTCTTTACTAATCTTTCCATCCATAACAAAATCATATAAAGATTGGTTAAGAGATATCATTCCATCTTTTCTTGATGTTCCAATAACAGAAGGTATTTCATGAATTTTATTCTCTCGAATTAAATTATTCACTGCTGGGCTAGCAAACATTATTTCGCAAGCAGGAATAAATCCTTCTTCAATTTGAGGCACAAGCCGTTGAGAAACTATTCCCAAAAGAGATCCTGTTAATTGGGCCCGAATTTGATTTTGTTGAAAAGAAGGGAAAACATCA
>Ga0307992_1000278_pt1 | contig 33158 bp, 29 predicted proteins | sample EllFjometagen133_FD_203162 | JGI IMG/M metagenome (GOLD analysis project Ga0307992, IMG submission 203162) | Marine microbial communities from Ellis Fjord, Antarctic Ocean - #133 | ecosystem: Environmental > Aquatic > Marine > Unclassified | place: Southern Ocean | collected 2014-10-08
AACTTTTTAGCAACCAAAACCCGCTACCCCTTACTGTATAAGGGACTGCATACTACTGAAAATCCCCGTGTCATTTCAAGGTTCTTGAACCGCTACTTTCTAGGTAGGATTTCAAGTACTGCTAACAGTGTGGCATTTACTACTTTATGATAGATTACAAATTAGTAGGGGCCGGCACTTTGGTGGCCGGAGAAATCCATGATGATTAAAAATGAACTTTTACTGAATATTTTTTGCGCTTAAATCTAAGTTATCCACTTGCTGTAGAGTCACCTCTACACATTCCATTATCTCTTGGTCGAAGATGACCATGTTTTTTCCTTCAGGATGGACGGAACTTCTAAATCGGATACCACTTGCATCAGTAATGACCCTAATAAACTCACAGATAAACTGTGTAGGAACATACTCAATTTCTGTATCGTATCGCCTCATTGGCTTTGACAGGTCCGTGCTAATTCTATCTCTCAACAACCTTGCCTTAATGGTTCCATTAACGGAGCTTGGCTGGAAAAGTGGTGTATCCTCAGTAAAATCTACAATTTTCACCTTTCCGGGATCTTGCTTTAACCGAAATTTTCCAACACTCAATTCATCCAGAAATGAAGCGCGAACTTCATATAGGACAGTATCAGGGTTGTCACTTAGATATAGGTGCGGAATTCCGGTCGGGTTTGCTCTTCCACCTTTCGCATGTTTAGGTTTAGGACACATCATATTTTTAGGTTCGTAGGCTTTTAAACCGCTTTCATGATGTACCCTTGCACGATAAAGCATTGCCTCAGAATTCAATTCGAACTGTGTATTAAAAAATCCATCCCAGCCCAAATCTTCCTGCAAAACATCAAGTCCTACTAGAAACCGGCTATTCCATTTGATATTGTCTTTTAATATGTCCCAGTACTCATAATTACTAATTATCTCATCGATATAATCAACAGAATCGTCCGCGCTCGTAATATCAGTGGTAATTTGCCCCAGTACCTCATCGAGAATAGCGGAGCCAATTTGATCGGAAGAGAAAAAGTTCCACTGTCTTTGAAGTATCGACTTTAAAGACTCACCTTGCTCTAATCGTTGAAAATTCGTCAATAATTCTTGAAAATAATCAAGTAATTCAGAAATATTTATCGTGGACACAGCATTAGAATTGCATACTTCGCAATCCCCCGTACTGCCAGAAGAATCAATAAAACCAATAAGCTCTCTATCGGAAAAACAGTTCGAACAGACTCTCACGATTTTATCTATTTCTCAAATATTCAGCAACAACCAGGATATGGTTTTTAATTGATATTTTTTTGACTGTTCCCAGACCGGGATAGTGCTCATCTTCATAGTAATGTTCAAGCTCTTGAATCGCTGAGTTAGTCAAGCTATTTGCCCGACAGTATGTTATTGCCTTAGCTGCCGCTTCAGCAAATTTTCCTTGTACGTTTGAAATTGAATCATTTGTCTCCGATGTAAAATGTCGAATCCAAATTTGATTCTGGTCATTTCGATATGTTAAATGAATGACAACAGCCCTCGGTGTGCTTCCACTATCGGAATAATGACTCGCGAGAGCAGTATAATCTGAAAAACCTAAAAAGTGATCTTCTGCAAAGTATAGATGCTCTTCAGAGAAACGATGCGTAGGAATATCAAGGAAATCGGCGTTTCGAGTTTGCCTCTCAAAAAGGTCATCTAGACGAATACAGCCTTTGCCAAGGCTTCTTAAATACCTATTCAGGGAACGGTTTCGTCCTGGATCATCAAGTGTGAATATTGAAACTTGATCTAGCCCAGCAACCTCCTTAAAATCAGCATCCTCAACACTAAGATCATTCGGACAGATTAATAGGCAATCATGCAGGTTGAACTCATCAATACACTCTTCAATGTAACCCCGATTAGCGTGGTAATGGAACGCCGGTAAATAAGTCCCAAGCTCCAGTGATGAGAGATACTCCAAAAAATGTCTCCCATCCCCCTGTGCATCCCCTACAACCGGGTTTGCAATCACATACGCAGTTTGTGCTCTCTCACTAAATATTGTGTGTGCAAGAGTCAGATTATTAATTGCTTCTTTTACCGGTTCTATAATGGGAATGACTGCTCCCTGTAGAGCCTCCTCTGATGCTAACTCACGGATAGCAATCAGTTCAAATTGACGACCTCTTAGATAGGGATAATACATAAGCTACTCTTCAATTCTTGATTTGAGCACCTGCAGCATTCGCCGCCTATCATGCTCATCCATTTTCATGGCGAGGCATATTTGATTAAACTCCCTAAAGTACCTTCTGGAGAGAGCGTTTTTCGAGCCCCGCTTTTTCATTTGATTAATAAAATATTCATTTAAGACACTATTCGGCATCTCCTGAATTAGAGAACTGCAAATATTGAATTGGCTAAAGCTTGTCATCGCTGGCAAATTGTCAAAATAATCCTGGACGATTTCCTTGTATTCACTGGTATGTAGAATATTCATAATGGCTGAGGGATCAACCTTGGATTGAATCCTGGCTTCCCTGTAAATTTCAAAAGAGTCTTCTGAATTTGAATCAAACAATATGATTCCTGCGTTTTTATCGTAGCGTTCGTACAACTTTATTTTTGAGGAGGGTATGATGAGAAAGACTTTATTAAATGCTCTCTGGTAGTTCTCCAACTGCAGTTTAAGCCGTCTATCTGAATCGAACTCCGTCTTAATCTCGAACACCTTGGATGTGCCATTGAACATCGCTAAATCCGCTATTGCATCACCGACTCTAAATTCACTGTATAATTTTGAGTTTAACTCCCCTAGCTCTTTGATAAGCCATTCATTCAAAAATGTGTTTTTTAATATGTACTCATTCTGATAATGGCTTTCGAGAACGCCATATACATACTTTAAGTAATCTAAATAGCTCGCATCTCTATTAGCAAACCAAGTATTGTCATAGCGTTTTACTTTGACTTGGATTGATGAGAAATCACCCTGCATCCACTCTTGAACAGAATTTCTGGAAAACAAGGAGGAGTAGTCTCTCAACTGACTTGAATCGTAGCGTTCCATTAACCTCATGATAGCAATTTAGTGTTTTGCTAGTGGCCATCAACAATTATTCCGATACATCTTTAGATCTACCTGATCAGTCTCAACTACACCCCCTGCCTGTGAAGCAGGGGGTGAAATCTTAAAAGTTTTACTGTATAGGGGTTTGAAGGGTATGTTTGAATTTGTGGCCTGCAAAATGAGTCCGGCGTGCAATCTGCCCGAACATCTAATTCACTAATTAACCTACACTTACATCTTGTGTAGGATAAATAGGTTTGAGCATATTTTTCTGCACTAGGTCTGGGAAGTCCTGTTCCAACCTCCGGGGTTCGAAATCAGCGTATTTTTCGGTCATAACTACACTGGCATGTCCCAATAAAGTTTTCACAGCGTATATATCTCGGGTCTTTAAGTAATGCCTGACAGCGCAAGTGTCCCTCAAGTTATGGAACTTGTAGCCAGATAATTCAGCATCCTCCATAGCCTTCGCAAAGCATTTACTGAAGTGCTGTGCTTCGTGTGTACTTCTGATTGGGTTCTTTTTGTCGGTCACTGTCAAGTTCCTGCTGTGGGTCCTATTCTGAATTTCAACCAGGATGGCTTTAAGCTCAGCTGTCAAAAAGATATCATGACTTCTCCGTGACTTAGCTGTCAGTGGATTGATGATGAGGAAATCTCCTTCCAGCATGCCTTCTATAGGTTCACGCAATCGACATCCTGTCTCACGATAAAACCAAAACACTCGTTTCATATACTCATCAACCTTATCACAAATGTCATTGAATACTTTGTTACTCAGGTAGAGCGGTTCTGACTTTGGAATTCTCAACAATTTGATCATCGGTACTGACTCGATATCACCACGGTCCTTTAAGTATGAAAAGAAAGTCTTGTAGTTTCTCAGGCGAATTTGGATCGTGTGAGGCGAATATTTTTCTTTCCGCACCGACTTATACCGATCGATTTCCTTGATGCCGATTTGCGAAACGGGAAAGGTCTTACCGAGCAAGTCCATCAAATCATTCGACGCATCTAGGAAAATCCCAGTTGCACTTTTACTCAAGCCCTCTGCTTCCCTGGATTTCTTATACTTGGCAACTGCATCCTCCAGAGTCAATCTGACGACCTTAACTAGCCCTTCATCGTTGAGCCAGGGAAAGGACAGGTCTATACCTGCTTTAATGTCCTTCTCACACTGATTGACCTCTAGTCGACGGATTCTGGCGATTTTTTCATCCGCCGTACGCAAGGATATCTTCTTTTCTAAAGGTCTTTGACCCTTAGGCATGTGCACCCTTGCGTAATACTTACCCTTGATGAGTCTCAGACCTGCCACTCGACACTCCTGTTTTTGAGTCTGGTTGATGCTACCTGCTCAAGGAGGGAGTTGCAACAGCTGTCCCATATTGCTAAGCCAATAGGCTTTTTATTTATAAAAGTAATTCGTCTCATAAACTGTAGCTTTACACTCGCAGAGAGGTTTTACTCTTCCTCATCTTCACTGAACAACTTGGTGTAAATCTCACTCAACAGGTCAGTCTGACTCAGTGGAGATTGTTTACTCTCAAATCCAATTTCGAGAATATACCTTATCTGCACTGAATGCTCATAGATGTTAGAACGGGAATACTCACAAATCTTCATTAAGGATTTCAAATAGTCAATAGTAAGCGGAGGATCACCCGACATCTGCTTGTATAAGAAAAATAAACTTATTGCCTTTTTTGGGAATTTTTCTTTTATCCGCTTCAGAACTTTTCTATCTGTGTCAAGAACGATTACGTTATCTAGCCCTGGCCGAATCCGGAAGAAATCATTCTTCATGATGTCGTTATACATGTTTCCAAGATTATTGAAAACATCCCTATCAATCAAATCTCCTAAAGTTTCAACCTTCAGGTTATTTCGGACCGAGTTGTGATTCATTAATCTCACCTCGCAGCGCATCACGGTTCGAGGTGGTAAAGTTGCATTATTTTTCATTCTAAGCTCCTTGCTTGTGGTAATAACAATATTGCCGCGCCGAATTTTGAATACGAAAATAGCCCTCCTTAAAAGTGCTATTCTTTCGCGACATATACTTCGGGCTAACCATCTGAAATGCAGATTGATAGAGTTCATAACTATGCTCAACTTCAATATCTCGACAAAGATCAATCCGTGACAATTTACAATTTTCGATATTTGTACTTATCCCCACTTGATTCAGACTGTTCTCAACAATGTTAATACTTTCCATAAATTGCTCATAGTTAACCGCTCGGAGATTATCCCCAAAAATGATTACGTTTGGATTGAATTCAACTTTCAGCCTTCCTGGATATATGGTAATGCTAATTCCCCGATAGTTGTTGTTATATGCTTTCCTCCCCTTGACTGGGGTGAGAGCATTTCGCCACAGTACACCAGGGTATAATTCCTCCCCAGTAACATTATCAACGGTGCTCAGAACGATATCCAGCGCTGCATTTTTGCGGACATCAAATTCACGTGTCCGTAATATGATTTTGTCTAATCCTGTAGTATTCGTAGGTGTTCCTGATCTGGTTGAAGCTGTAAAGCTAGTCACTATTTCTTTTGGCAAACATTTCTCTTCAAATGCATTGATTGGTTTTGGTGGTGATTTTACGTTCATGACAAATCCTCCAATTCTCGTTTCTGGGTAGGAGTCAATCGTGTGCCCATATTCATAACGTATGCGTCTAACCACCTTTTTTGAAAAAGTAATTTCATTGAGGGTTTTGAATATCTCAACTTCCCCTCCTTAACTAACTTTCTGACTGTTCGCTCTTTGAGCCCTACATACTCGCATGCTTCCGATAGCGTGTACCATTTGTTCATCTTGTACTCTCTTTCTCGGGTAATGTGTACCCATTTGCTTTTTTCTATCGGGATTGAATGTAGGCGTTTGAATATCTTTTATTGTGGGGGGGCTACCAAAAGAGATAGCTATTTACATTATTTTACATTTTTCTTTACTTGAGCGAATACGCTAACAGATAATTCAGGATATGGTGATTGATTTTATGGGGCATTCAAACACAATCATTACAATCAACCGTATATCATGAGCGAGTGCCAAAACAACTGATGGATGAGGGTTTTATTAGAATATGAGATAAACTCACAAAAACAATTTCCACCTCGGATAAGAAGTCATATCTTCAAGTTTTAAATGAGTGAGTAATCTGTTGACGTCTGTACCAAGCAGGCCAATAATTTCTTTTTTTTTAAGAGGTGTAAGCTTAGTTTTACCAATTTTCTTAGGGAAGATCTTTTTCAGTAAGTCATAATGTAGAAACAAACCGAATAACAATTTGCCACGTCCTTGGTAATTAATTGATTGTAGAAACCTAATTAATTTCAGCAGGGGTGGGTTAAAGCTAAGATATTTTTGATTTTGCGCATAGGGTCTCATCTTTATTTTGATTGAGTTTCTAATTATCCCCCAAATCTTTCTGTCTGCCAATAAGATATCATCTGAAATAATCCCGTATCTATTCAATGTGTCTATAGCCTTTTTAATGGTATTCAGTCTCGTTATATCCTGGTTAATTACCCGCCGCATCCCTGAATAATCAATTAATGCTGGCAACAGTTGTACGAAGAATCTCAAGACTACTGGTTTATGCGATGATAATTTATTTTCTTCAATCCATTTGCAAGCAAACTTAAAATGCTTTTCCAAATCGATCTCATCACTACAGAATTTAGGCACTGGCTTTTTAAAAGCCAAACAGCTCTCCTCAATTTTGGCCAAGACCTGTTCAAACTCTCTTTCAAACTCTTTAAAATTACCAACTGATCTAAATGCTTTTGAAGTTTCTAGGAGCAAAGATCCCTTAATCTTTTTTTCGACCCACTGGGTATCGTTTAGTTTTTTTAATCGAGCTTGATTTTCAATGGCCTGAATGCTATGACCAGAATCTGTAAATTTTTCGTTCTTAGATTGAATCTCTTGAACCTTATCCCAGATCAAAAATAATTGTTCAGCATATAGTGCAGCATTTATTTTTGCTGGAGGAGATTTTTCAGATTCATTGCTATTTCTATTCTTTACCATTGTCTTGAATCAAACATGGAGTGAGTCAATAAGAGCGATACAATCCAGATAGTGTCTAATATCGACTCGTGCTATCAGGGCTTTATTTGGGGCTATCCCGCACTGGAGTAGAATTGCTGCGTGAATTGCAGGTGTATTTTTATAGGTGCCCAGGTTATTCTCCAGTTATACGTTGATCTGGCTTGAAATTAGCCCATGCATACTTGGGAAAAAAGAAAATCTCCCATCCATGTATGCCTAGAGTCTTTTAAAGTAATAAAAATTACCTATAATTTACATATCCGAACAATACATTATCGGTAACACTCGAAATGCAGCGTACCTTAGGGTACCGGGGGTTCGAATCCCTCCCTCTCCGCTCTTGTTTTACAACAACTTAGGTGTTATAGCTTCAGCATATAGCGAGTGCATATTGTGGCACTTTTTGAGACATTTCACGCCACCACATGCCATATTCTTTGACACTATTTTGACACAGTCTGAAGCACGTCTAGGAAAGAGTTATAAATGGGTCTTGAAAATTGAGAGTTCATCTACTCTAGAGAAATTATGCCCCGAGACGCCGTTGAACTGCTTGTTGCCCCTTGAAGATAAAGACATTCCCTCCATCAGAAATCTTGAGATTAGAGTAGTATTCTTGCTCATTTTCTTCTCTAACAGTCCAGAAATAAGCATTTACGAGTAAGTCAATAATTTTGAATAAATCTCTTAGAAAGGGATCCTGCTTAGCGAGATCGCGAAAGTATTTTTCTCCCTCATGAAGGGCATATCCCAATACCTTTTTTCCCAGATCCTTCAGAGTAAATCCGTAATTATCTCCAACTCTTGGATCATCATCTGTCTTCTTGGTTGATCTCATTTCAAGGCTCTTTTTGCTCTCATAGAAGACAAGAGGGTTATCATGGCTTACATTCTTTATCTTCCATTCAAAGGGATTGGCCTCCTCGAAGACGATATATTGCCCCTCTTTGGATTTTGATGATAGGTGCTTTCGATCTGAGACAGGATCCCCAAGATAGAGCCTCTGGGCTAATTCCTGCATTTTGGAATAATCCTTTTCATCAAACGAATATGAAGATGTAACCTGATCTACATTGAACTCAAGCGTTGTCTCCCCTACACCCAGTTCACCCTTCTCTTGCTCCATTTTTGAGTTCTTGGGGATTCTCAAAGGGAAAGCACGAATGTTTTCACATCCATTTTGTATCACAAATTCAACTGTTTGAAAGAACGACTCATAGGTCTGTCCCGGGATACCATAAATGAGACTTACTTCATAGTTGATTCTGTGTTCATTCAGAAGTGCCATAACAGCAATTACCGTGGATAAGTTATTTTCTCTTTTAATAGTGCTCATCTCGTTAACATGTATGGTTTGCAGTCCAAACTCTAGCTTGACCCGATCTCTAAACTTGCTGCATACCTCCAAAAATCGAGTCCCATGCTTTCCTTTAAGATTCTCGAACCGAACTTGCATTGTGACTTTGGCGCTGGTATTGTAAAGTAGGTTTTCAAGATAGTCGATATGTGACGATCCGGGATTGGAGAAATTAAATGTTCCATCAAGGATATTGACCTCCTTGACAGAACTCATCTTGAAGAGGTCGATTTCGGCCAGGAGCCTTTGCTCCTGAAGATAGTGCACCTTCTTGTCTGCTGCATTTCCCCATTCACAAAATCCGCAACTATAGGGACAACCCCTTTTTGTTTCCCAATGAATCCTCTCGGTTTCAGTCGATAAAACTTTGGAAAGATAAGGTGATTTCAGGTCTTCAATAGCAAGCGGTTCACAAACAATGCGCTGGCCAATTCCGATTTCACCAAGAAGTATCTTCTTTAGACCAGTTTCAGCATAACCTTTTATGAAATGATTCACTGATGGATATTGCTCTAGCAGATCTTCATCTTTCATGGCGGTCACCTCATATCCGCCGAGGATCACCTTTCCTTGATAATCCGTCATCACTTGATTCAGAAAGTAATCGACGTATATGTTTGACCATGTGGTCGCTCCTACAGCAATCAAGTCATACTGCATTGCTCTCGATTTCAACTCATTCCACATGATTGAATGGATGTGCTCAGTTACTTTACTAGTATCCTTATTGAACCGCTTAAATATCTCAGTCAGGTCAATACTATGGTGATCGGCACTGACAGATGCTCGACTTGGATCCATTTTGATGGATGCTAGAATGGTCGCTATGGAATAACTAGTTGAGGCGTAGGTCTCTTTAATAAAATCAAAGCTAATGAGTAGTAGTCTCTTTTTCATGTTGAATGAATAATCTCCCTCAATGAACTAACAACAACTGACTTTTCAGGATTACCATTGATGATTTTGTAGGAATTCTTGTTCTGATAGTAATGTCTGATCTCATGAATGTCATGTAGATATAGCTGCATGCGAGATTCAAACATGTCCGGATTGTCATCGACTCCGCGATTTCTTCCTACAATCCTTTGGAATGCGATTTCAGGATCAACGAGAAGTTCAACAACAGCATTTAGCTGGTATTTTGTTCGACTGACAATAGCATCAAACATGAGCGCCTGATTCAGTGTTCGAGGAAACCCATCAATTAGGACTACCTGAAAATCATTTATGAGGCTACTTGTTAACGCACGCTTTGCGATTCGTGGAGGCACTACTTGACCATGGTCAATGAGTCTTTTTATTTCTCGCCCTTGAGTTGACTTTTCTTTGGATAGCTCCCGATAAATACCGCCTAAGGATTGATGTAACACATTTGGTCCGCTCAATTCTGCGGCAATCGTACTTTTTCCGCTGCCCGGTCCACCAATAATCAAAAATACAGCTTTCGAATTTAAACTCAAGCCCCTCCTCCTTTTTCCTCAACCTCAGCAATCAAACTATTCTATCGGTCTTGTTGAGCTCCAAACGACGTTCTACTTCATGCAAATTGCCTCTACCAGTAGATATTGTCGTTTCCATATTGCCGGGCAGAAGGAATTAATCCATATACTTTACAAGACCAAAAAATGGGTTCAATGTTGAGTCTAGCTTTCTCATATCGAATTGTATCTTTTCTCCATATTCGCTGCCTAATGACATCTTTTTATTTTCAATTAGAAAAGGACCATTTATAGTGTGGTCCTCTCTAACAAGGTCGACAAAAATTATATCTCCCGGAGATGCAAAAAGTTCTGATCCTGTAGGCTGGGATTCTGTAATCAAGTATTCTCCCAATGCATTATGTCCGTTATGCTTAATAGAGAATACGTTGTCATTATCTAGAACGGGTAATTTATCAATATTGAATGCACTAAATATCATTTGATCAATTACGAATAATGATGTTTTAAGCGCAACTAAGCCAAACAATAAATTTGCAATATGAAACTCTGGGCTGTCCCTCCTTGCTGAAAGAGGGAATCTTGAAATATCTTCTGGGACGTTTTTAATCCCGCTTGTATGTATATTTTTCATGATCGTTTTTATGGAATCTCTCAAAGATGCTTGAAACTGTTGACTGTTTATATTGGATATTGCCCTCAGAGATCTTTTAATTATGGTCAAGCCAGGGTGATCATTAAATGTCTCCTTCAGATCGATCTCATTTATTATTTCGGTAAATATCTTTTTAGGTGCCTTATGACTACCCTTGTATGTGAATTCATCATATGGATCTATTAAACCGATTAGGTCCGGATTAATTTGCTGCAAACTTGAGAGACAGAATGCATTAACACGGCAAATTACATCATTACCAATTTCAATGTATTTCTTTTGCGCCTCTGACAATTGATTTATTAAAAGTGGCCGAGGGAGATTTTGATAACTTTCTCGATCCCTGTCTATTATTAAATAGCTAAGGAACTGAAGGTTTTGTTGTCTTGCAAGATATGCAAGCATTCCAGACTCGTCGCGATCAAGAACATGGAGCTGGTTCTTGATATCGTTCCGAATTTTAGATCCAAGTATATTTTTACATGTAGAAAATATGATCTCTTTGATTGATTTCGACATCATGTTTTCTTTCTAATCATATCTGATAATTCTTTTTGTACAACTTCATGAAGTTCTTCTTTTAGATCCATGTGAGTCAGATCTATTTCACCCTCTGAAAGCGACTCAAACCGAATTTCTTTCCTGTAGATATATGATAAGGCAATCCAGGGTGCATAATAATCAGCAAGTGTAACCAACTTCTCAAGTATATGTCTCTCTCCCGAAGAATCTTGTCTCACAAATGGAGTCCAAATATCTGGTCGATATCTTGAAATATATCCTAAAGCAAATAGGCTAATGAATACGTACATAAATGGATGTAGGGAGATTTTTCTATTTCCGTGATCATGTGATATCTGGAAAGACTTTTGACCCGAGCGAGAAGAGTAGGAAATATCTTTCCCATCAATGCGATTTCTAAAAACAATATATTGATCCTGACCAGTAACCAGAGGATTAAGAAAATTGGATTTTAAGCCTTCAATCATTTCAATGGCTTCAGACTGATTATTCCATCGATCAAGATCTCTAATTTTTGCCCTGTATGAATATTCTTTCTTACGTACCAATTTATTAATGGGAATGCTATAGTTTAGACCATCTTCATAGCAGACAAGGAAATCACTCAACAATTCTGGGATCGAGCCAATTACGTCTAGTAACTTGAATTGGATCCCGCCTAAATCGGTCTGAGAATTAAATAGATCACGATTAATCACTGAGAAGGCTCCACAACCTACATCAACAATTTGTACACAGATATCAGCAATTCTATGCTTACCCTCAGGGATGTGTAGTTTTAAGCCATGATTTTTTATGATTGGTTTTTCCTGGGAGCTCAGACCCAACACACTATACATTAGGTTTGTTGAACCATAATAGTATAGGAGTGGAGCAATGTGAAATGATGAATTGTTAGCAGCCTTAAAATACTCCTCTGCCTGTATAATTGATCCCGAAATGGCCTCAAGGCACTCCTTGTTTCCAATCGATATATTGTTTGCGCGGGCATATTTCTTGATGTTATCAATATATGAATATTGTTTAATCCGAGACCATTGCTCAGCATCAGGATTTTGTGTGAATATCTTTTGGCGATCCATAAATCAACCTCTACTTATAAATTGATTTTATTATATTGACTTGTATTCAACCGACTGTCATTTTTTGTTTTGAGTGCGATTCGCATTTTTGTTCCAATTGCGACCCCAGTCTGCTTTCCCACATTGGGTGCAAACATAGTCATCTGTAGCAGTTCCAAGGTAATATTCTTTCTCGAGTTTTGGGTGGTTACATGGTTTATCACCCCACGCTTTTCTTAGTTTTTCGGCATCAGTAGTTTGCATTTACACTAATTCCTTTCTCAACCTGACTAATAAATTCAAATTATCAGATTGTACGTTTTTGAATAAGCTCGAAGAGTCCTCGTGCATGTTCCTGCGCACTACCACCCGTTAGAAGCTGTGCTACTGACAGAGTATTGCTTTGAGCAGTTACTTCATCCCAAATCGAAATTCTAACTAGCGTCCCAAGCCCTAGCAATGGCATCGCATCCTTCACAAAGTCATAGAATGCTCTCTGCTTCCATCTTGGGGCTCCTTGACCTGTAAGGTCTTTATGGTGGCCAGCGCTGCCAAATTGCCTCTCACAGCTCTTATTTGACCATTTGCCACCATAGCTACCTGCCTGTAAACAGTCACCTTCATGATCATTGCAGAATGCTTTGTATCTGTCCAGGGGGAATGGGGGAAGATCGAGATACAAAGGTGAATCAAGTGTCAATGCCCGGTAACGGTTAAAATGGAGATGCTCATCGAGTTCAATAGCCACACCATCGACTTCCATATCCCATTTTCTCAGGTTAAGTGGAAAAGAATCCAACGTGCCACCCAGTTGGCGGTAAACTCTAATGATTTCAACCTCCAAAGGATGATTGAAGAAGTCTTCCCTTTTCGGAAAGGGAACAGTCTTTTGTGATAGCTTGAAACCATTTTCAGATAAGATTCGTTCAAGATTTTGTTGCATTGCCCCCAAAATTCACCTCACAGATTGTTCGAAATATTTACTTCCCCACCACATTGAAAAACCACATCGTATTCTCGTCCTTCTCATCACCTCGTGCCTGAGGGATGAGTTCCTTCAATCTCCCTGCCTTTGATACCTCTCTCAACACTTTGCGTATGGGTTGCCCCTCTCGGTCATCAACCTTGGAGTACACTTTCTGCTTTACCAAATAAGGCATGAGTTCACCTGGCTTAACGTCCTTCTTCTTGTACTTCAGGCAATATTCCTGAGCATACATGCTTATGAAATAGGCTTGGCTAATTGTTGATTCTTTAAGCATCATATTTCCTTATATCTATGTAGGATCTAGATCCACGCTACCAACAAGATGGCTGGCACATTCGGAAATTGCCTTGTGAATTTGTTTACGGTCTGCATAGGTTACTCTAGTGTGGCGGTTCCTGCCATTTGTGCTTTCAAGGAAATCCATGCCTCGATCAATATCTAGGGCAACTGCTTCACTCATAAGATTGCGATAATGAGGTAGGGTTGGACCAGTTGTTTCATCATAGTAATGGAGAGTAATCTTAAGTTCCGACATAACCTCATCACGAATATCCTTCATGCAGCTTTCTAAGTATCGAGTGTTGGAGGGATTACCTGTATGAATTACGAGATGAGGTTGATGATTCCCAGAAATGTTTGAATTCAACCATTCAAGAAATTTTCCAAATGTAAATTGAAAATTCCCACTAAAGTTACTTGAACCAAGAATACGATCGGTGATGTGAATTTCTTCTGCGAATTTGAACATTCGGGAAAAATGATCATCCATGAATTCTTTAGAATTAAGCTCCCCTTCTATCGTATTGCGGCCATTAGAAGCTCGATCACTCCTCAACTCCTCAAATTCCGAATACGCGTATTCTTTTCTATGCGTTAGTTGATCTAGAGCTTCAACCTCAGCAGGATCAGCCGAGTTCGGCGAAACTATTATATCAACAGGAATTTCTGTAATATTATCAATGATCACCTGCCTGTCACTCGTAGCTCCTGTATAACATGGAGCAGGTAGATACAGAAACTGCTTTCTCTTTGCTAACCTTACGAATTGTCTCTTCACATTTGACCGGGCCATATCTGCAGGCCAAGATTCAAGTTGAGCCTTGATCTCATTCTTCCATCTACCGTCTTCAAATATTACAACGAAGCAATTTTGATTAAAACCTCGTAAGATATGAAAAAGAGATAAACGAGCATCATCCCCTTCTCTTAAAGATTCCTCAAATACTTGTGGCTCGATGTAGGCGTTAAAAAACATCAAAATAGCTCATCAAAATCTTCTTCAAAAAAACCGCCAGGCCATGGATGAAGGAGTTCTCCACGCTCATTGAGTGGCATCTCACGAACGACACTTTTATTGTCTACGGTATCAACAAATAGAACACACACATCATCAGGTGTTACCTTGGGCATCCCATGTGGCAATTTATCTTCATAAGTCTCCCGCATTCGACTCATGATTCTCAACAGCAAATGCTCACTATGGCTTTCTAATAAAAAACGATTGCCATTCATCAAGGCAGAATCGATGAAGACATCACCTAAATCAGCCTGAAGAGCTGGATGGAGATGAATTTCAGGTTGTTCAATGGCAATAATTTCCTGAACCGAGGCGTACGCCGTGACAAGGACCGGCAAGACTTGACTAATTCCGACCCCAACATCCCGGTGACTCACTGAGGTACCCGTCCTCAAATCCACAAGTGCGAGTTCGTGTAAGTCTGAGGAGACAGTTTTGTTTTTTTCAATATTAGTCAATACCTCGTAAATTTCGCCGAAGAGATCCATCTGTGGCTCACCATCTTCAGTTCCCACTGTGGGATCATTCATCTCAGATATGAACTTATTTTCAATCTGTTCTATTTGATTAGCGTATTCCTGATCCAGATCATCGATGGTAAAGAGCTGATTGACATTCAGGAGGTAGGGAGTCTGGAGGCGATCTTTTGAATTTAGCCAAATATTTACTCTATCCCGCACTGCTCCATCCCTTTGTACCACATCCCAGGCATATCCACCTCCAGACTTCCAATTTGGGTCGGAGTGTTTTGAGAATGCAAAATGGCGATCGGGTAAGGATCTAAGTGGACCTAAGTAGGTAAGCGTATTCAGTTCTTCGCTGAAGGTTGATGCTACCCCCTCTACTAGCTCATCAATGATGCGAGGTAGAAACATTCTGACAGCGCTCTGTAAATCACCCCGCCTGTTCCCTTTGCTTATCGGAATAAATGTTGAAGCGATATTCTCTTGTTTTCCTCTCTCAACACCCAAAGGAAGAAGAGTCCCTCGCTTTATTTTAATTTTAGAAATAACATCACCGACTATTTCAGAGACACTTTCATAATCCTCTTCTGAAAATGACTCTGTTGAGGATGAGTATGCTAAAAAAGCGTTTAGCAGTTCTCTAAACGCAGAATGATCGGTATTTATTCTATCGAGTTTGAGAGTTCCATCTGCACGCTTACTGAAATTGAATATGTCAACCCCATCACCAGAAATTGAATAAGTCCTCACTTGAGGAGTCCCAATTTCTTCCATTTCCCGAGTCATTGAGATATGTAGTTCCCCAGTCGTTTTATCCATATATGGAACTTTAAGCTCTACCTCATTTTTTGCGATACCAATCTCAAGAGATAGTCGGACAGTTTTGACTTTTGATAGAAGTTCTGCTAACCTGCCATTCATCTTGGATGTATCAAGCTCCGCGAACCAAGACAAGTTTGCATCAGTATTCCTGCGGTGGATGAATTGTCTGAACCCTCCTAGATCCACTGAATCACCTCCGATGGAGGTATGATGTACATCCAAGTCCCCATTGAGATTTGCCTCATGTGAAAATACAAGGCTATGGAGGATACTTGATTTTCCGGCACTGTTGGCACCGTATATCAGGGTGATTGGTTTAAGTGGGATCTCTTGCAGTTTTCCAAACGCTTTGAAATTTCCTATTCCAAACTTGGTTAGCATAATATCATCCTCTTATAGATCCAGAATTCTTCTATTCAGTTTCAATCTTTTCGGGGAGAGCCTCTAGCTCTCCATCATCCAGTTCCAGCTCTGGGATCGTCTGTAGCGTGCCCCCGATAATTCCCTGCATATCGCCATATAGACCGCTTGTATTCTTGATGATCAACTCAAGTTGTTTCTCACGTTTGGACCATGAACGTTGCATTGATCCCCGCTCTTTTTGAAGCTGAGTATGCATCTCTTGAAAGGCATTTACTATGCCCATGATTTTCTGTGAAAATTCGGTGCCAGAGAGATATTGGTAGAGGAACTCCATTTTCTCATTTTTGCCTTCAGAAGCTTTACGGGAGTTCTCTAAGGCGATGAGCTGTTCCCTTAATGCCATGGCCAGGGGGATAGCTGAAAGGGGATCACTCACCCAGACGCTATCTAAAGGCCCAAAGCGTTCAATACCTTCGGGAAGGGCAACCGTTACCAGAATTGCAATGGCAGCCCGTGTTTGGATCATATCCTGTTTGAGCTTCGGTATCCATTGATTACTGAAGGTCTTGGTGTTTTTCATTTCCCAGAGTAGAATCCCACTTTCAGTTCCCAGGGGAGTGCGAACTGTCTGAATGATATCAGCTCCAGCTACACCCTTGGAAACCGGTTCAATTTTATCGTGGACAAACATGGTCTTCAGGTGGGATTCGAAATCCTGCTCAAGGACTTCGCCCTGGGTTTCCATGGAACCTTGCTCAGCTTTTCGTTGAGCATCTCCCAGAGCCGTCTTCAGGTCCTGCATTTGTTTGTCTTTTTCCAAATCTTTTAAGCGATGCTCTTCCTCTGCCTTCTTCAGGGCTTCTGCCTTGATGCCAGCACGCTCTTCATCCAACTTGCGGGCATTCTCCAGCTCGGCATTCTCTTTTGCCTCTTCCAGCTCCTGCTGTTTACGACGGAGGTCTAATTCATTCTTACGGAATTCTGTAATAGATTCCTTCTGCCCTAGTAGAGTCTTGTTCAGTTCAGCCAGTTCAGTTTGATAGTCAGCAGAAAGTCGTTTCTGGACTTTAGTCTCTACTTCCGACATGCGCTGTTTGAGCTGCTTTTCCACTTCATCATCAACAGATTCTTTCAGGGCTTCCAGCTCCTTTTTCTCGGCTGCGATTGCCTTCTTCTGCTCAGCGAGAGCTTCTTCCCGCTTGGCTACATCTTCACCAAACTCCTCCTGGAGCTGTTCCCGAATTTCACCTTCCAGCACTCCTGAGAGTTCAAATTCAGAACCACAATCTGGACAGGTAATAAGTGTTTCGCTCATGTTAGTTCTCCCCCAAAACCTTAGATTGTGTTTCCATCTCTTGAAGTAATTCATTCATATGGGATTCACGCCAGCTACTTGTGAGTTCCCCTGTAAATGCTTGATAAAGTAAAGTGCTAAATAGCTGCTCAATAGTTTCGCCGAGAAGACTTTGCTTGATACGCATCTGGTGAATGATCGAGAAGTGATTAACGAATTTTAATTGAATATCTTTGGGTGGAATAATTAGTGGAAGTCCCCGTAATTCTTTTGCATTTATGTTCGCCATTCCGATTGCACGCCTACATTTGTTTTGTAACATTTGCTTGATAAACGAACAATTCATATACGCCCAAATAAACTCAGGATATGCAATCTTAGTATTTATCCGTGCTCTGATTAGGTAGGAGGCTGCAACCGCTTCCATCTCTCCTTGCCATAAGCCAGTTTTTCCAACTAGCTCCTTACTGTTAGTCCGGTTGAATAGTATGTCTCCTGCTAAGAGTTTGTATTTAATTTGTCCTTTTGAGGGAAGAACTATGTGCTTGAGTTTAGATAAGTTTAGCTGGCCATCATATTCAATATTGTTCATCCTAAGTATTGGTATTCCTTTTTCATCTGTATTAGCCCTTGTGGAAGTGCCATACTGAGTCTCAAGAACGACATCGTCAACTTTTCCCAGATTCCAGCCTTTCGGATTCACTGCTGGATCCCCGAATATTTTATAGAAAATGGTGGGCAAGATGCGAGCAGTTTTCGTGTCCCCTTCAGCACGCTGCTTGCGTACTGCATCAGCCTGGTCGAGGATCTCGACGATACGGCGTTGTTCGCTTAGGGACGGTATTGAAATTTCATGATTTCGAAATTTAGACATTATCATGCGGGGCATTTTCGCACCAGCCACTACTAAATTAGCGAAGCTAAGAAATGTTGAAGAGCGTAGATAGTATGCCAGAAAATAACGACTGAGTATTTCCGGATTCGGTCGAAGTGGAACAAGTTCGGTGGTTGCTATCCCGGGCTCATCAGGACAAATAACCTTGTTTAGATAAGGCCTCAGTTTGGAATAGAGAACATTTCCTTCATCGAAGTTATAGGTGGAATTTCCAGCCTCACTAACCTTGAGATATTTCTTTTCTATTACCTCACCTGTGTTGCTTATGATTTGGTCTAATGTCAAATTCCACACTTTTTCATCAGTACTGAAGCGTAATCCAGAAACTTTTGCTGGAGCAACTTGATCGATCTGAGCTCTATGCCAATTCATAAGCCTAGTCGAGTTCCTCTAACAGTGATTCAAGATCTTCTACAATTTTACGTTCGATCTTTAATGTCTCATGAACCAATTCACGTGGATCTTCTTCAGGAGTATCTTCCGCGACTTGAGGTTTATAACTCCCAGCGGCTAGGTTGTAATCATTTTCTTTAATTGACTCGATCGAGGTCCACCAACATGAGGGCACTTCACTACCTGCCGTGAGTAGCGATCCACCTTCAACACCTGGAGGATTCACGTATCCTGATTTCTTATAAGCAGTCCATTTAACCAACACGTCAGGGATATCATTCATTCCCGGAGTCTCCGGTCTGCCACCACCAGAAATTTTATCCGGATCATAACCATCATTGCCGATATCATAGAACCAGACTTTTTGTTCTAGGCTGGGTTTTTTATCATGCTCATTGCTTTCCAGTGGACGTTGAAACACCAATATTCCGGTCTTCACACCGGCATAGGGCTTAAAAACACCTGCTGGCAAAGATATCACCGCAAGCAAGTCAAAGTCTTCAATGAGTTTTTTGTGTAATTCCTTATGCGCCGTTGTGGAGCCAAACAGTAGCCCTTCGGGCACGACAACAGCGCAGCGGCCACCAGGAGCCAAGGCTTCCATCATAACGCTCATGAAGAGCAGTTCACTCTTCTTTGAATTGGTTGGGAGATCCTTGCGGATGGATTCTTTGGGTAGTACACCGGCAAATGGCGGATTGGAGAGGATCACCTTATAGCGACGTGCCAGATCATCTTCAGATAAACCACCCATATCTGAGAGCGTGTTTCCACGTTTCACTTTGGTATTGCGTACACCATGGAGAACCAGGTTCATCATGGCGATACGCATCATCTGCCGGGAGACATCCACACCATAAATGGCCTGTTCCAGGAGACCCCAATCCGGAATCTTTTCTCCGGTGCCCTTCAGAACTGTCTGAAGTTTGGGTATTTCTTTCTTCGCCTCATCAAGCGTCTGTCCACGTTTTTCTAGCCACTCTTCCCCATAGATAGGAACCTCTCTCGGTTCCTCTGTATATTTGGCCATGATATAGTCGATGGCATCAATGAGGAATCCACCCGTACCGCAGGCTGGATCATAAACCGTATCACCCAGATCGGGATCCACCATCTGAACCATCATGGCTCGGATCTGGCTAGGCGTTCTGAATTGGCCATTTAAAGCGGATTGCCCCAGGTGAGTCAGCAGATACTCAAAGATATCACCCTTCACATCTGCACCCAGACGGCTCAGTTGGATGGAGTCGATTTCATCCACGACCTGTTTCAGGATATTGGGATCTATGATCTCCAGAACCGAGTCGCGGAAATATTCAGCTACTTGATGTTCTTCCTTTACCAGGGAAGCCATGTAGGGATAAACTTCATCGCGAACGAAGTTGCGTAGATCTTCCCCACTTTTGAAACGCCAGGTGGACCAACGATAGCGTTGAGCCTGCTTGGGGTACAGGAGTGGTCTCCGCGCTTTTTCACCCAGCATATCACGTTCACGCTCCCGATCATTTTCTTCCTCGTCCAGCAACTTCAAGAAGATGAGATAAGAGATTTGTTCGATATATGTGACCGGATTGGTGACCCCACCAGCCCAGAGAATATCGGTGATACGATTCAGTTTCTGTCTAATGCTTGTATCCATGTGTTTCCTTATGCAACGTCCTGTGGAAAGAGTGCTTTATTTAAATCTTCGATGATGATTTGTAGGCCACGTTCACCGAAGAGTTCAACTCCCAGTTCGGCAGCATTCAGGATTGATAGTGGTGGTTTGAAAAGATCCTCCAGCTCCACCTTGCCACGAGCAATACCGCGGTTCTTTAAAAGGGAGAGATATTGTGCCTGTTGTGGAGGCAATGAGCGTGCGACCAGCCAGGCATGAAAGTTTTCTGTAAGCTCTTCTTCCCGAGGTTTGATTTTAATCTTCCCCAGGGCAGCTTTAATAAAATCAATGAGGTTCCCGCTAGGCTGTTTGTAGGCTCGACGGAGGTTCTCCTCATTAAAATACATATCAGGCTGATTTAGCCTGGTGGAGAGTTCTTCTTCCTCTTCAGAAGTCAGTAGCTCCCCGTTTTTGACTTTTTCGATCATTGGATCAGAACTTAGGGTCGTCTCCACTGTGACCTGCCAGTTGGTCAGGTAATCATTTTTATCAACACGTTCGCCTTCTGCGCCCACCTCAACGTATGTGACGGTATGGAACCATTCATCCTGAAGACCCAACTCAATGAGGTTTGTTGGGGGGGTGGGAGGTGTTTTAGTTCCACCTGGAGCATGACCACCACCGACACCGGTAAAAATATCGGAGTCACTGTCGTTAAAATATTTGTGGTTCTCGAAGAAATCGTAGATCACGAATTTCTTCTTCTGAATATGATCAGCAGTTCTAGTTCCACGACCACGCATCTGCTGATAAAGGATGGGACTTCTTACACGTCTGCACATGACCAGGTGGAGTAGCTCTCGGCAATCGAATCCTGTATCCAACATGCCTACACTGACAGCAACCTGGGGATATTTCTCCCGCTTGAACTTACGGATCATGCCATCTGCATCAGCCACATCGCTGGTTATCACTTGGGCGTAGTTTCCCTTTTGCTCAGGATGGAGTTCGTTGAGATATTGCGCTAATCGGGCAGCATGGTGTTTCGTGATGGCGAAGATGACGGATTTTCCCGGCGCGGTTTCCTGACCTGGAGCTAACTCCTGGTAATTTTCGTGAGCAAGGCGGTCGAACTCTTCCATCATAAGGCGATTGGTTTTTTCATTGGTCCATTTTCGCTCAAAGGCTGAGGGATCGTAATCCTTGTTATCCACTTCAGCACCTTCTGATAGAATAGTCGTGATACCGGAAGCGAATTTATAGGGCGCGAGGAAGCCATCTTCAAAGGCTTTTTGGATGGGAAATGCAAAGTCGGGTTCACCATCTTTACATTGATAAAATTCAAAGGTGTTACGTTCGATGTAAGCTGCTGGAGTCGCCGTCAGACCAATATGGAGAGCATCAAAATGAGTCAGAGACGTCTGCCAGGCACCATAAATCGAGCGGTGGCACTCGTCCGTAATAACCACATCGAAATACCCGCTAGTGAATTGATCATAGCGGCCGATCATGGTCTGGACCAAGGCAACAGTAATCTGCTGTTCCTGCTTCACGATCCCGGATCTGAGCCAATAGCTACTGTATTGAGTGAGAATTTCCTGAAATGCACTCACTGCTTGTTTGGCTAACTGCTCGCGGTCCACCAGGAATAAAATCCGTTCTGCACGTCCCGCCTCGATCAAGCGTTTGACATATAGGCAGATCATATCTGTTTTTCCAGTACCGGTAGGCAATTCGATAAGAAAGCGGCGCTTACCCAATTCCACTGCATGATCCAAAGCTTGCATGGTGTCATGCTGATAGGGGCGCAGCTTACGATTCTCACCACTTCTCAAATAGTATTCAGGAATTTCTACTTCAGCCATGGGTAGACGATCAGTGCGCATCTGAAACAAGCGCTCCATATCTCTGCGGGAATAAAATGAGTTTACAATGCGGGCATCGTCATTGAAGTAATCCCAGAAATAGATCAAATCTCCATTGGTTAGAAAAATGAATGGTGCACCAATCTGCTTGGCATACGGAAGCGCTTGTTGTTTAGCTTGATAGGGTTCAATGGCAGATCGTTTGGCTTCAATGATCGCCAGAGGCCGTCCACGTTGATCATTAAGGACGTAATCCGCCCGACCGTTTACAAGACTTACATCTTGTGGTTTGCTCGAGCCATAAGCTGTACCCGCTTCCCGGATCTTTAAGTTTGGATCTTTGATTGATACTTCGGTTAGTACCTGTGATTTATCAGCTGGATCCCAGCCGGCTTGGCGCAAGAGTTCATCGATGATAATTCGTGAGTCTGCTTCTGTTGTATAGTTTGCCACCGGCCCTCCGATACTATTGTTACTGATATTCTGGAAAATATTCAGCTAAATTTTTCCCTTGATAAAACACATCACAAACCAGGCGTCCTCGATCTACTTTGTGTGCAGCTCTCAGCTCAATTGATTTTCCCTGGATCAACTCTCGCAATTTCTCTTTCGCTTTTTCACCACCATAAGTATTCATTTCAGGAGCATTATACCCGGTGGGTCGGACTCTTTGACCAGACTGGCCTTCCCATCTCCATGAGGGAGTCACATCAAAAGTGTCGCCATCGATAATATTTGTTACTGTGAATAATGACATGAATCTTTCCTCTCAGTTTTTCATCCGCAACCGTTTGCGGATACTCCCTTTAGGTCAAGGTCCATGCCAAAAAATATTTATGTGCTCAAATAGCTGATTATACTACATTTAATCAAATTAATAACAACCTACTAATCACAGGTATGTTAAACCCAGATTGTAATATATTAAACCTAGGTTTAAATCCCATCCTTTAGCTGTTGCAAAAATTTATTTACTGCTTGTGGACTAACCCCCAGCATTCTACCTGCTTCGCTCTGATTTCCCCCTGCTATTTCAAGAGCCCGTAAGATCAACTGTTTTCTGGCACTCTTCAAAAAGCCTTCCATTTCAAACCCTTGATAGGGCTCCGGGAGTGCTTGCAAAGGATCATTGTAGGTCACAGGAGAGTTGATCAATAAATCATCAGCATCTAAAACATTTTTTCCACTCAGTAATGCGGATTTATTCAGGACTCCAGCTAACTCTCTGACATTACCTGGCCAATTATAGTCTTGCAACCTTTCTAATGCTGCGACACTAAGCCTCTTTTGTTTCCGTAATGACTTATTAATCTGATCGAGCATGTGCAACGCTAGCTTCGGGATATCAGTTCTTCTATCCCGAAGTGCTGGAAGTGTAAGTTCCCCAGTCCCCAGTCGAAAATATAGATCTTCCCTGAAATTTCCTTTTTGAATCATACGTTGTATGTTCTGATGTGTCGCTCCAATAATGCGAACATTCACCTGATGCTCTTCCCCACCCCCAACAGGATCCACTACCCCGTTTTGAACGACCCTAAGAAGCTTCACCTGTACAGCATGGGGCAAATCTCCTATTTCATCAAGGAAAAGTGTTCCACCATCTGCTTCTCGGAATTTTCCAAGATGATCTACAGTTGCTCCGGTAAAGGCACCTTTTACATGTCCAAAGAGTGTACTTTCAATTAAGGTTTCGGGGATTGCCCCACAGTTAACTGTCACCATGCGCTGTGAAGCCCTATCGCTTGCCTTGTGAATAAATCGAGCAAGTAAATCTTTTCCAGTTCCAGTTTCACCATATATGAGTATGGGAACACTGGACTGTGCAAAGGCCATTGTTTGCTGTAAAAGCATCAACATACTTTCGTGGTCACCAATGATGCCAGCTTGAGATTTGAGTGTCCCAAAATCTCGATAGTCTGATTCCGTTGTATCTGGAGTAGAGTAATATCGAACTGCCGGGAATTCTTCAGAAGAGAGATCAATTTCGCTCACAAGGGGCTTATCTGCGGTTACAAAACGAGGAGGCCTTGTATGTAGAATCCTCGCTGGGAGTTCGCCAGACCCCACCAGCATCAACCAGCATGCATGCATCTGGGGTGTACCAGAAGCTACTGCAACAAAGAAAGTCCCTCCTGGATGAGTCTCTTGAATTCGGGGGATATGCTCTCTTAAACCTTTAATAATTCCACGATAGTCCGTTGGTTCTGCCAAATCAATTGATATTTTTTCAACCTGTACATCGGGATTGCGATCTTCAATTGCTACGCAGGTACTAGCTGTGATTTCGAATGTACTTGGTGTAGAAATTAGATATACTTTATCAAATCTCTTGGCTCCCAACAGAGATAGTATTGGTCCAGGTTGGTCTTCACCTTCAACTAAGCCTGGAGAAAATGGGTCATGAAAACCTGTAAATGTTAGTAGGATGTTCATCGATAAACACCAAGTATAAATTCTTCGAATACAAAAATTTTGAAATCCATATTACTTCCGACCAGTGTCTGCTTTCCCTGATTTAACCCAGGCATCAATTTCTACTTTGTCAAATTTCAACAATCGACCAACTTTGTGTGCAGAATATATATGATTCAGAGCCTAGGTCTCATCGGTTATTTAAGTATAAGAGCCTTCCGCACTACTCTATACTCTGGAGTATTCAGAACAATGAAATACAACCCAGAGGCAACATTCTGTCCTTGATCGTTATCACCATTCCAGTGTGTCACATGATAACCGGCCTGTTGATTACCTGAGTATATCTCTCGGACAAAGCGACCCCTAATATCATAGATGGAAATATGCAGGTCAGCATTCTTGGGCAGGCCATATTCGATGGTTGTGCTCGCATTAAAGGGATTGGGGTAATTCTGCGATAAACTGAAGGTTGTTGGGATAGGTAAGACATCCACATTACTTCTCTTCTGAATGACCTCAGATTGCTCATTAGTGCCCTGTAGAGCTATTTCTATTGTATACCGCTGCCTGGTAGTTGGCGCAAGCTGCAGCTGTAATGCCTCTTGCTGTTCTACATCAAGGTGACTTGAGGTGATCATTATAAAACCGCTATCTGGACTAGTATTTACTATTGATAAACCATTCGCTGACACTTTGTTCAGGTTATGGTTCCCGACTGATATTGAAACTAGTTCAGGATCATATTTAACAATTGTCTGTGAAGCTATATACACATCAGTATTCAACGAGATGGTAAGTAAATTTCCGTTTTGTTCGGAGGCAAATTCCTCGATAGGAAATGCATCCGTTAAAGGTGCTGAAAGTGATACTCCTGCGACCCAGTTCCACATTGAGGCAAAGGTAGCCAGATCAAATACATCGAAACTCGAATCTGGTTGAATATTTATGAAAGGTACTGAGCCTTGATGTGGATATAGCTCGTATTCAGAAACATCATTTGTCCAGGCTAAAACAAAATCACTAAAGTCATCGAAGTCCAACAATCCATTTTGATCAAAATCACCAGCTGCCGAAACCATTGTGAATGAGGTATCATTGTCTTCAGGGCTTCCCTCAAAGGTACCATTTCCGTTTCCGTCAAGCCCATAACCAAAACTATTCGTCCATTCCGATGCTGATAACACTAGCATCAGGGTGTCTAGTGAAACAAATCCATTCACTGCAGATATTGATATATCCTGACCATTCGAAGTTCCCTCAATTTCGTAAACACCCGCAATGGAGCCAATTACTTGAATACCAGTACTAACACCTGTCCCCATGGTCTGACTAAAATACAACTGCATGTCCATACTCGGTCTGATTTGAAACAGACTAGCCTCTAGAACTGGATATTCTACAATAATAGTGAACATATCGGAATAAGAAGTATCTGTTAGTGCAACAGCATCTGTAATGATTGCTTGTACGTGACAGTCACCTGGAATATCAGGGATTAGCCATGAGTAAGTGGGTCGTCCTGCTACAGGGAATAGACCTTGAACAATTGGAACCCAAGTGGCTCCACCATCTATCGTATAGTTGAGATCTAAACCTGTTACTTGAACATTATCGGTTGCACTAACCATGATATCCATTCTGCTACCAATCCCAAATATTGTGCTATCGGGGATTGAGAAATAGGAAATGATGGGGCTAGTATTGTCCGTGATTGAGAAAAATGCACTATACGCAGTACTCTCAAGTCCATGAACATCAATAGCTATAAGTTTTAATCTCGCTTCATCCGTAACCCCTTCTGGAACAATGAATGAATACTGAGATGTATCTGCCGATAATTGTCCATGGAGACTATAGGTATCCCCTCCGTTATTGGAATAGTAGACTTGAATGGAATCAACCTGTGCATTGTCCTGCGCTAGCCATGTTGTAGTTAGCTCAGTGTATTCCGGGATAGCGTATTCTTCATCCGGCAGAAGGACTGTTATTTCTGGTGGGATATCATCAGGGATAACATTCATTGTGTCATATTGAACAAATCCCCATGAATCATCTTCATTTTGAAACCTTACAAACAGCGAATGCTCACCCAGACATAAAGTATCTATACTTAGATCAAAATAGGATGAAATTGTATCTTCAGCAATTAGTGGTATACTAAAACCGTTTCCAAACCCTGGGTCCGAGTCGAAGAAATATTCACCTCTTACCAAATTGGGTTTATCTATTGTATTATATCGAGGTATAATTACTGGACGAGTAGCGATATGGCTCCACAAACTATTCTCTGTCTGAAACCGGACGTTGAATGTATGACGACCGATACTTAGTTCTGGGAATAAAATATCTTCTGATAGAAAGATTGAATCACCTTCGACGATTAACAATGGCATGCCAGCCCCAAATCCGGGGTCAGTATCAAAATAATATTCTCCATTTATAACATTCTGACTGGATTGAATATCTAAATCCGCCACAATTATTGGTCGTGTAGTAACATGTCCCCAAACGTTATCGATATCCTTAAATCTAATATTAAGAAGATGCGAACCTGCTGCCAAACCACTGACGCTTATTTCCTCAGTCATAGTAACAGAATCATCTTCAGCAAAGAGAAGTGTAGTCCCATTTCCATGGCCAGGATCTACATCGAAGTAATATTCTCCCCCTTGTATCCTACCTAAGGCAATGGACGTTGAGAGAATTAATATTGCAACAAATATCCTAATAAGGAATCTGAACATACTAGTTATGGCTCTTCCCTGTAATCTTCACGTTAATGAGCCCATTCAGTGGGACAACTGCAGGTACCTGTAGTTGCTGAACGTATGGCAGTGGTGGCATGTAGGCATTGGAGAACACATAAAATCCGCCTTGTATACCTAGATCAGTACCATCTGTGCCAGCCTCAAGCCCTGGAGACCCCCAATCTAAGCCATACCAATCTTGGTCACCGAATCCCGTAGAGGCATAAACTGGGGTACCAATAATATTGCCTGAGCCATTATTATTGTACTGTCCAATTGCCCCCGAATCAAACGACATATTGTTGTTAAATTGGCTTAAGTAATTGCTCCCTGGGGTAGCATTCCCAGTAAAGATATTATTCTCAACAATATGGGTTCCATCTCTGAAGAATCCATTCACATGATTCTGTTCAAAGAAGTGGATATCATTATTTACGATAAGAGCATTTCCTCCATAAAATATCGCCGAACCAGAACTGCTCGTACTCTGGGTTCTATGTATATAATTATTAATTATACTAACATTTGTACTCCCCACCATATAAATCGAAAAGCCTGCTTCCGAATCGACATACATACCCAAGTAGTTATTGATAATCATGATATTATCATTTTGACTTAGTACAATATTTTCACCCTTATTCCGCTCAATGGTAATATCATGCATATCTGTGCTTAAAGTTATTGTTGTAGAGACTTCAAAACCGCTCAGGGTTGAGCCATTAGAGCTATCATTTTGCTGCGTTGCGAAGGCAACATTCCCTAGCTTACTTCTAAGCGGGCCCGGTGTATCAGGGTACATACCTGCGCCATACAGAAATACTTGTTTAGTTATGTTGATATCACCATAGGAAATGGGCGATGCATACACATAAATAGTACTGCTATCGGGTGCTGTATCCAAAGCAGCTTGAAGACTACTGTAATTAGCTGAGACTCCCGAAACATTAGAAACTGTAATTGGATCCTGAGCTACCAGCATATTCATCAGTAACCCGAACAATATAATTCTCTGAGTTTTCATATAGTCTCCGTTATAAACGTCGTTGCTGTTTGCATGTAACTAGTATGTTTGCCATTTATTCTATTATCCATCTTTTGATTCTCTGGTACAGCCCTATTTGTTCTGTATTGTAGTATATCGTTGTTCTCAAATCCCTTTTTTCAATATTCTTGTGTAGTTTTGTTTCCTCGAAATCAATGTTTCCCTTATCCAAATCATCCATAAAGTTAATTACTGCCTTTTTAGTCACTTCAAGTAGCGGAATTAAGTTGAGGAAGTAAATTCTGTTGTCAAACTCATTGATGGCTATTTTAAAGGGACGTCTTTCCCCTTCACCAACTTGTAAAATGTAACCCTTAGGCATAAGTGAATTATGTGTCAATGTACTACGAAAATTTGAGTAAATATTATTCAGGTCTTTCTTACTTAAACCAAATTTGAAGTATTTACTATTCAGAATAAATATATGTTGCGAAGTGTTTTTAATGCTGTGGTGATTACCATCAATACTTATACTCATGTTCGTATCACCAACAAATACAGACCCCATACAATCAATAATTGAAAAAAGAAGTACAGCTGCTGGATACCCCAATATTCCTTTTGCACTGCTTCCCCATTTTTCACTTTCAGCTTTTTTATAAGCTATGGAGTATTCAGCAACTTGAAGCATCTCGAGTAATGATTCTTTAACAAGCTCGACTTTCTCTTGATATAGTGCCATTCGTTATCCTTTGCCCGGTGTATGGCTGTAGATAATTCTAAAATGCATTAATTATACCACCCCGAATGGTTGCCAGTTGAATCTCATGAATCTTTGTGTTAACAAGACTAACATTTTGTGGCAGTAACAATATTGAGATTTCATGGGAAGCAATAAATTGTAGGTCTAATACTGAAGTGGAACCAGAAAAGCCTGATGGTGTGCCTTCTACTGTTGTAATTGCGAACGATAATGTACTCATAGAGCTTTCAACTGAGACATCCATGATAGAGAGAGTTTGTCCGCCCCACTGCTCAATTAGCTCACCATCTTTGTAGCCAACAAAGGTTAATGAATCTGTCGGAATTGTAAGTTCAAACCCAAGACCATAAATACTATCAACTTCAACAAGCTGAATAGAAATAGTTAACGTATCACCCATGTAGGCTTCTTGATAATATGGATAAGTGATCAACGCAGGCCCAGAAACCGCTGCAACAGTAAACAAAATCTCGGTAGACTGTATTTGCACATCACCATTGATACTAATTGCTTTAAGATCAAAAGTATGGTTTCCATCATCAAGATAGCTAAATGTAACGAATAGTTCTTCCGTCCATTCGCCCCAATCAGAATTGTCAAGTTTGTAAGAATACTCCGTGGCAGACTCATTTCCAACCCACTGAAAGGTCACTTCGGTATTATTCAATACTTCACCATTAGCTGGGCCAGATGTTAAATATGATGTCGGCAGTTCGTATACTGGGTTATTTGGATCTAAAGGATTGTCTGGCGGTTCCAATTCATCATGGGTTGAGCATGCTAGCAATAAAAATGTCAAGAGAGGGATAAGAACTTTGAGGATATTCATGGAAGGCAAATCCCAATTTGAGCGGAAATTGAATGACCGTCCGATGAAACACCTACCGATAAATTGTTTCCTGTTCGTTTTGGCATAAATAACCACGCGTCAGCAACATTCCACAAATACGAACCAACAATTAAACCTAGTGTGAATTGCTGCTTCCTGTAGTTTGCCTCAGATAAATCATAAGCTACTTCAGCATCGCTCCATAAAGCTGTGATTTGTTCTTGAGTACCTTGAAATTCTGAATACACTGTGCGTTTATCTAAATAATCTTCATGCAAAGTTTCATAGTCAGATCGTTGATTGATCAACAGGTAAGAGAGTGCGATCTGAGTAGCTAGGTATACGCCTCCTTTAACAGGCTTCTCCTCGTAGAATTGACCCCAGCCCGGTATCAACATTGAACGCCAGAGTGCTTGTCCACGGGGTTTAACGAAGATGATTCTTTCTAAATTAGCCTGAATTACCTCTCTCATATCTTCCTGAATTTCAACTATATGGGTCGATGTTTCAAACCCATCCAGTTTGAAAGTGACCTCATGTTTCCCTGTCCAGAGTTTAGGGATTGTATAAGGCGTAACTGCTACGCTATTACCTTCTGTACGAGTGATCTTACCATCGACAATAATTGATGCACCAGGTGGATTACTGGATGCGATGAGTGAGCCTGTTAACTCTTTGAGATTCACCTGGATTCCGGCCATGTCATTTAAGCCAATGAATATCTCCTGATCATGGCTTTTGTAATGCTCACCCTCTTCGATCTTAACATGGTGAGAACCTACGCTAACAGGTTCAATAATACTCGGTACTTTTCCTCTATACTTACCGTCAACCACAATCCTGGCACCTACAGGAAAACCCTGCACGGAAAGTCTCCCGAAATCTGCGATCAATGCAACATCCAGAGTAAGGTGTTCTCCATCTTTAATAGTGATCATCTCCTGATGATCCTTGTAGTACTCAGTTCTCACAGTGAGCAAATATTCACCAGAGGGTAATTTTGAGTTCTGTAACGGAGTTACCCCTATAACATTCCCATCTATGACTACTTCAGATTGAGGTGGATTAGAAGTGAGATCGAGCCAACCAAATGCGGGGGTCATTTTGATATTCACTTTTGTTTCTATGGCATCGCTTATAGTAATAGTTTGTTCATGACTCCGATAATCAGGCAACGAAATGGTCAACTCATACTGACCAGACTGTAGATGTGTAACGGTATGCGGGGTTTGTTTAAGCTCATTTCTATCATTCACAACGATGCTAGCACCAGGAGGATCTGACACTATCGATAGACTACCATAGTTAGGTTTTAGCTCGAAACTCAGATCGTGTAATTGACCCGGTTCGAGTTCAATTTCCTTAACCACAGAATAATATAGGGGTTTTGATAGCTTCAGGGTGTGTTCACCTGGAGCTATCTTATCATCAAAGAAGGTTGGAGAATATTCTATGCCATCTATAACAACCATAGATTGATCTGGTGTAGTTTTTATGGTTAGGAAACTCCAATCAACAATCTCCTCAACAGCTTCTCCAGTTGAGATGAGTTGAATTGGCTTCGATACAATTGCCTTTGCTTCTATGGCAACAATGAAGGTTTGTGTTTTAAACCCTTCCTTGATAACCCGAATATCATGTTGTCCGGGCGAGAGTTGGATTTTAATGTCCTTTTTGGACATCGTACCTCTGGAACGTCCATCTATGACAAGTGTTACACCAAGCTCAGAAAGATTTAACTCCAATTTGCCCTGTTCAGAATCATCAACAATTGTTTGATAGCCACCAGCCGCCAAACCTTTCTTATTGACAAACTGCTGCATGAGCGCATCCGCCAAATCTGGAGCAACCTTTAACAAAGTGCTGATATTGGTGTTTTCTACGATTTTACTTTGGCCAGCCATCACCTTTGAAGTTTCAACATCAATTATCCTGGCCGTCACCACCAACGTATTGTCACCAACATCTGTGATGTCTCCAGAGACCATAAATTGGACACCAGCAACCTGACCTACTTCAACAATGCAATCCTCGTCACACAGACCAGAAAGCTGCATTTGTTGTTCTTCCATGATGGCTTCAAATTTCTCTCGCTCCATTACCTCAAATTGTGGGTAGCCGAGAAGAGCGTTCCTGAACATATCAGTAAATGATTTCTTCTGGTTCTGAGACACGCCTTCACCTTCAAAATCAAGAATAGCGATTCTATCAGCTCCAAATGATAGAGAAGATAGTAAAAGTATTAGTAGAATTTGTTTGAGCCTCAATTAAAGGTCTCCAGCATCTTTTTCAATTCTAACTCATCGCCCTTTTCATATCCTGAATGCTCGTAGATGATTCTTCCTGATTTATTAATCACAAACAGCGTAGGTAAGGTTTTGCCAGCTGTTTTATTAGTGTCATTTCCAATAACTTCAAACTTCTCAGCAGTTCTGCCATATTTATCAACTAGAACGGGCAACTCTATCTCAAACTGATTCAACCAGCTTAGAATTTTATCATTTGGGTCTTTCACAGACACGAGGTAGAACTTTATATCAGGAAATTCTTGTGAGAGGAGTTCTAATTGCGGAGCTTCTGCCCTGCAGGGGATACACCAGGTGGCAAAGAAACTTAATACCACAACAGAGGGATCAGTGGCTTTCTCACCATAAACCCTTGATGCGAAAAAGTCATCTCCGGCTAAATCTCTTAAATAAAAGGATGGTGCATGCGTGCCTTGATCTTGGCCAAACAATGGCGACATTGCCATTATTAAAGAAAGAATTGTAGCAATATATTTAATAACATTTCCCCCAGCAGTATCCGCTTCACGTCACTTTTACGGGCAAGATATTTATCTCAAAATATTAGAGTAGATGTTAATATTTTATTGCTAATTAACAAGTATATGACCCTAAATATTTGTTATTCATGGGAGTTTTGATAGAAGGGGTATTATTTCGATTGTATCAATAATTATCGCGATGTTACTATCCGGCAAATAGACCGGATTCCATATGAAATTCTTGACAAGCCGAAATAGTTCCTACGTAGCTACTCTTTCGAACAAAATGTATCACCAGCTGCATATGCTCTTTTTAGTATAACTGGGAATAACTGAGGGATAGGGTTTAACAGGATATCGTCTAGGAAATCAATGTCCATTGCACAGATTTCGATATAAAAAGAAAGCCCCAGAAATATTCCAGGGCTTTCATCATAGTTTAAATGATACTAGTTATTTGAGGTAGAGCATCTTGATCACTTGACTATACTCTCCAGCCACAATCCGTGCGAAGTAAATGCCTGTACTGAT
>Ga0307992_1000280_pt1 | contig 32916 bp, 30 predicted proteins | sample EllFjometagen133_FD_203162 | JGI IMG/M metagenome (GOLD analysis project Ga0307992, IMG submission 203162) | Marine microbial communities from Ellis Fjord, Antarctic Ocean - #133 | ecosystem: Environmental > Aquatic > Marine > Unclassified | place: Southern Ocean | collected 2014-10-08
AATAATTATGAAGTAAATGCTGAGTTGAACACTCAGTATAAAGAAGCTTCAAAATATGCCCAAAAACTTTGGGACAGAATCAATAAAGAGGTGAAATGATGAACTTAAAAACAACGTTTGATGGATTGATTTTAGAAAATCCTTTAATGCCTGCTTCAGGTCCATTAGTTGGAGATACTGAAAAGCTATGTTTTATGAGAAATGCTGGATGTGGAGCGGTTGTTACTAAAACAATATCAACTAAAATGCCACGTATTCCAAAACCATGTATTTATGGCGATAAACACTATGTTATGAATAGTGAACTTTGGAGCGAATACTCAAAAGAAAAATGGGCTGAAGAATTTCTACCAAATTACCAACTCTTAAAGGATAGACCTTTAATTGTAAGTGTTGGTTATAGTAAGGACGACATGGAAGTTTTGATTCCATTATTTGATCCCTTTGCTGATGCTTTTGAAATCTCTACACATTATGTAGGTACTGACCTTTCTGTGATTGCAGAAACAGTCAAAACAATTAGAAAACATACAACAAAACCTTTTTATATGAAAATTAGTCCTCACATTCCTAATCCTGCTGAATTTGCTAGAATCATTAAGGAAAATGGAGCTAATGGTATTGTAGCAATCAATTCACTTGGACCAACAATGAAAATTGATATTGAAACAAGATCTATTTTATACGGTAATGAAAGTGGATTTGTTTGGACAAGCGGACCAGTGATTAAAAATTTAGCATTAGCAACTGTTTATGCGATTAAAAAAGCTGAACCGAGTTTAACAATAATAGGAGTTGGAGGCATTCAATCTGCAGATGATGTCATTGAATTTTTACTTGCTGGTGCATCAGCTGTTCAAATGCTTTCTGCAGCACTACTCAAAGGGAAACAACTCTATGAGAAAATCATTAAAGATTTACCTAGTCGTTTAGAAGCTTATGGATTTTCTAGCGTAGAAGAAGTCATTGAAACAACTTTAAAAAATAACGTTAGATATAAAGCAAGTGTACCGTCTTTAATCGAAGATAAATGTATCAAATGTAACCTATGTGTTAATGTTTGTCCTTATTTTGCGATTACAATGGAAGATAAAATTACCATCGACCCTAATAAGTGCTTTGAATGTGGACTATGTGTTGCTAAATGTCCAACAAATGCACTTATTATGGAATAAAGGAGTGATGAAATGAGGGATATCAGCAAATCGATACCCAAAGAGGATCATGTTGAAAAGGTTTCTGGTCGTGCACTTTATGTAAGTGATATCAAGATGGATCGTATGCTGTTTGCTAAAACAGTAAGATCTATTCATCCAAAAGCCAAAATAGAAAGTATCGAAATCCCTGAATTACCCAAGGATTATTTTATCGTTGATTATAAAGATATTCCTGGAGAAAATTATGTAAAAATGATTTTTGAAGATTGGCCAATATTTGCAGAAAATACTGTGAATTATATTGGAGATCCAATCATGCTCGTTGTAGGGAAAAACAAGCATATTATCAATCAAATCATTGAGCAAATAAAAATCGAATATAAAATATTGAAACCAATGTTTGATTATAAAAAAAGTGTTATAAATAAGAAGTTTACAAAAGGAAACATAAAAAAGGCTTTTGTTAAACCTTTTAAAAAGGTATCTGGCATCTATGAAACAGGATATCAAGAACAAGCGTATATTGAGCCTCAAGGATTTATTGCATATCCAGAAGGTGAAAAAAAGATTACATTAATTGGATCTATTCAATGTCCTTATTATGTTAAGAATGCAGTCATTGTTGCTCTTGGATGTGAAAACGATGAAGTTAGAGTGATTCAGCCTACAGTTGGTGGTGCATTTGGTGGTAAGGAAGAATTTCCATCAGTGATGGCGTGTCAACTTGCAGTTGCTGTTAGAAAAATAGGTAGACCAATAAAGATGATCTACGAACGTGAAGAAGATATGGAAGTAACAACCAAACGCCATCCTTCAAAGATTAAATTAACTGCCGCAGTTGATGAAAATCATCATATCAAAGGAATCAAAGCGTATGTATCTTTGGATAGTGGTGCATATATGGGCTTAAGTGGTGTCGTTTTAGCCAGAGCTATGATTGCAGCAACAGATGCTTATACCATCGATAATTTGGATGTATCAGGCGATGTCTATGAGACCAATACTGTGCCTAATGGGGCATTTAGAGGATTTGGTTCACCTCAAATGATTTTTGCTTTTGAGATGTTCATGAATCACATAGCAAAAGAACTCGATATAGATCCGCTACCTTTTAGATTAAATCATTTGGCAAAACAAAATGATTTAACTTCAACAAGTGGGATTTTTAGAGATCCAATCATTATGGAAAAAATGATACAAAAGGCTATGGAAATCTCTGATTATAAAAATAAATATAAAGCATATCAAGATTCTTCGGTATTTAAGGGAATTGGTATGAGTTGGTTTTTACATGGATGTGGATTCACTGGTAGTGGTGAAAGTACGCATATCAAAGCAAAAGTTAAGCTAAGAAAAGATAAAAACAATCAAGTCTATATCTTGGTTGCTGCAGTTGAGATGGGCCAAGGTGCTAAAACATCACTTAAGAAAATAGTTGTTCAAACATTAGACATTCCATCAAAACAAGTTACATTTAATAATCCAGATACTGATTTTGTACCTGATTCAGGACCAACTGTCGCATCTCGAACGATTATGATCGTTGGTGGGCTTCTTGCAAGAGCTGCTTTGAAACTTAAAGAGACTTGGATAGAAGATCAAGAAATGGAGATCATTGAAAACTATCAACAGCCTGAATACATCGAATGGGATGAAGATACAATGCAAGGCGATGCATATCCTGCTTATTCATGGGGTGTAAATATTGTTGAAGTTGAAGTGTCACCCGTAACATATCAGACCAATCTTAAAGGCATTTGGAGTGTCTACGATGCAGGTAAGTCAATAGATGACCGTTTAGTATTAGGCCAAGCTGATGGTGGTATCGCACAAGGCGTTGCGTATGGATATTTAGAAGTCATGAAGCATGAAAAGGGAAAGATTAGACAGAAAACAATGACAGATTATATCATACCTACAGCAGTTGATATGCCTAGAACTGAAACAGTTATTATGGAAAATCCTTATATTTTAGGTCCTTATGGAGCGAAAGGTGTTGGAGAACTTACCTTAGTTGGTGGAGCACCTGCAGTTGCATTAGCGATTGAACAAGCAATTACAAAGAAAGTTAAAAAGATCCCGGCAACACCGGAATACATTATGGAGTTGATTAATCATGAGTAATATAAAATTTAAATTAAATGGTCAAGATGTTGACCTCAACCTCGATCCAAGCATGCGCTTGCTAGATGTTCTTAGAAATCATTTTCAGTTAACGGGTCCTAAAGAGGGATGCGGAGAAGGAGAATGTGGCGCGTGCGCTGTTTTACTTGATGGACATATTGTTCATAGTTGCTGTCTACCTTTAGCAAATGTTCATGAAAAAGAAGTCGTAACGATTGAAGGATTTTCAAAGACAAAAAGATATCAAGCATTAGCTGATGCTATGCTTGAAGAAGGTGGATCTCAATGTGGAATTTGCACACCGGGAATGATGATAGCTGCTGAAAGCCTATTAAGTCAAAATCCAAAGCCTACTGAAGATGAAATACGTATAGGAATTTCAGGCAATTTATGCCGTTGTACAGGCTATAACATGATTGTTAAGGCGATAAAAACAGCTTCGAAAAAAGGTGATGGATTATGGTAAAACATACAATCCCTAAAAACTTAAATGAAGCAATTAATTATCTTTATCAAGGAGATTATCAAGTTATTGCTGGTGGAACTGATTTAATGATTCAAAGACGCAATTCTGCAGATCTACCGCCACTTTTTAATTCTAATTTACTTTATGTGTTCAATCTTGAAGAGTTAAAATATGTGATTAAAGAAGAATCACAAATTAGAATTGGATCCATGACATCATTAGAGACTTTATTACATCATCCAGATGTTCCTAAATTACTTAAAGATGTGATTGGAGAAATGGCATCACCAGGCATTAGAAATGTAGCTACACTTGCTGGAAACATTGCAAATGCATCACCTGCGGGTGATACTTTAGTTGCATTATATTTGATGGATGCAATTGTTGTTTTATCAAGTGTGAACCAAAATAGATATTTACCTATTGAAAAAGTTATTTTGGGACCAAGAAAAACATGTATCGAAAATAACGAACTTATTAAGGAAATCATTATTCCCAATCATCAGTTTACTCAAACATCTTGGGTAAAAGTTGGAGGCAGAAGAGCAGATGCTATCTCCAAAGTTTCCTTTGCAGCAGCTGTAACGATTGATAAGGGTAGTGTGATGGATTTTAGAATGGCTTTTGGCGCAGTCTTCATGACTGTTGTAAGAAGTAGACAAATAGAAAAACTATATAAAAATTTGAGTGTAAAAGCACTGAAAAATGATGTGCAAAACATTGTGTTTCATTATCAAGAATTGATTAAACCAATTGATGATCAAAGATCTAATAAAACATATCGAAGTCAAGTTTCTCAGAATTTAATTGAGGATTTTATAAGAAAAATATAGAAGTAAGGTGGTGAATTATGGATTATCAAAGAGTCATGAAGGTTGCTAGAGGTGAGATCAAAGCAGAACTTGTCTTAAAACAAGCGAAGATGATTAATGTGTATAGTGGTGAAATAGAAATAGGTGATATTGCTATTGAAAAGGGAACAATCGTTGGGATTGGTTCATATCAAGGAGAAACAGAACATGATATCAATGGTAAATTTGTTGCGCCTGGTTTTATTGATGGCCATGTGCATATTGAATCATCAATGCTCACCCCTCCTGGATTTGCAAAGATTGTCGTACCAAAAGGTACAACAACCGTTATTGCTGATCCTCATGAAATAGCAAATGTTTGCGGCAACGAAGGTATAGAGTTCATGCTGAAAAGCAGTGATAATATACCACTTAATGTTTATATGATGATTCCATCATGCGTACCCGCAACTAAAGATGAAAACAGCGGAGCTATTGTTAGCGTAAGTGACATAGCCTCATTTATGAATCACCCTAGAGTTTTAGGATTAGGTGAAGTTATGGACTATCCATCTGTTATTTATGGTGAAGATGATATTCACAAAAAAATTGAATTAATGAAAGATAGAAAGATTGATGGACATGCACCAGACGTTATGGGTAATGATTTAAATGCCTATATAGCTGCTGGCGTACAAACAGATCATGAATGCTCTATAGCAGAATCGATGATTGCAAGAATTAAAAGAGGTATGTATGTTCATTTAAGAGAAGGGTCACAAACACGAAACACAAAAGCACTCTTAAAAGGGCTTAATAAAGACAATATCAATCGAGTGCTCTTTTGTACTGATGATAAACATCCGTTTGATATTAAAGAAGAAGGACATATTAATTTTAATGTAAATCTTGCGATAGAATTTGGGATTAATCCAATAGATGCAATTAGAATGGCGACATTGAATGCTGCTAATTGTTATGGCTTATCTCATTTGGGTGGTATTGCGCCAAACAAGCAAGCTGACTTAATCGTATTTAGTGATTTATATAAAATTAAACCCGAAACTGTCTATTTCAAAGGTAAGATTGTAGCTGAAAATGATGAACCTTTATTTGAAGCATCAGCAAAAATACCTAAATCAGTGATCAATACGGTTCATTTAGATGATCATTTATCTTTTGATTTACATCTAGAGAGTTCTGAAGTTCGTGTTATTGGGTTAATTCATAATAATATAACAACTCATGAATTGATTAGAAAAGTTAAGGTAGATCAAGGAAAGTATGTTTATGATGAAAAAGTCGATATTTTGAAGCTTGCAGTTATTGAAAGACATCATCATACTGGAAATATCGGTATTGGACTTGTTGAAGGTTTTGGTCTTAAAAACGGAGCACTTGCTATGACGATTGCGCATGATTCTCACAATTTGATTATTTTAGGTTCATCTGATGCTGATATGCAAGTAGCAGCTAAGAAAATCCAAGAGATACAAGGCGGTATTGTCTTAGTTCAAAATGGTATTGTTACTGAATTCCTTGAATTAGAAGTCGGTGGTATCATGACAGCACATTCTGAGGTTATTGTTCAAGAAACATTACTTCGCATGAAACAAAAGATTCAAAAAATGGGTCTTAATCCTAATGTTGGTGATCCATTTATATCTCTAGCATTTCTCGCTTTACCAGTCATACCTAAACTAAAATTAACAGATAGAGGATTATTTGATGTTGATTTATTCAAGATTGTTCCAATTGAAGTAAACAAGAAGGTGAAAAATTGAGTTTTATAAAACAATATAGATGTACGCTATGCAATCAAACTCTTCCTTATGACAAGGAAATAATGACGTGTCCTTTTTGTGGAGAAAAAGGTATTTTAGATATCGAGTATGATTACGATGCAATGCGTAAATTTGTCGATATAAAATATTTTAAGAATCAGAAAGATTTCTCAATGTGGCGTTATACCCCTATGATGCCAGTAGAGATAAAACATATTGATCAGATGCTTAAAATAGGTGGTACACCTTTATATCGTTCAAATAGACTAGAAAAAGAACTAAATATTAAAAAGCTATATATCAAGGATGAAGGGTTGAACCCAAGTGCTTCACTTAAAGATCGAGCAAGTGGTGTTGCTGTACTTAAAGCGATAGAAAGTGGCTATGATACGATTTCTTGTAGTTCAACAGGAAATGCAGCATCAAGCCTAGCTTGTCACGCTGCACGTATGGGACTTAACACCGTTATTTTTGTTCCTAAAAGAGCACCTATTGGTAAACTAAACCAACTATTAATCTATGGATCACAAGTAATTAGTGTTGATGGAGACTATAAAGACACATTTAACCTATCAAAACTTGCGATTAATGAATATGGGTGGTATAACAGAAATGCAGCTATAAATCCGCATCTAGTTGAGGGAAAGAAAACAGTAGCTTTAGAAATTGCTGAACAATTAGAATTTTCATTAACCGATTGGGTTGCAGTCTCTGTTGGCGATGGTTGTACAATTGCAGGCGTATATAAAGGATTTTATGATTTACTGCAATTAAGACTTATCAAAAAAATCCCAAAATTGTTAGGTGTTCAAAGCACAGGATGTTCACCTTTTGTTGATGCTTATAACAATCATGAACCACTAAAGGAAGCACAAGAAAACACAATAGCTGATAGTATTTCTGTTGGGATACCTAGAAATCCTGTCAAAGCAATGCGTGCAGTTGAAAAATCATCAGGTGTATGGATTGCTATAACTGATGAGCAAATTTTACAAAGTATGAAACAGTTAGGAAGTAATGAGGGTATCTTCGGTGAGCCCGCTGGAGTAGCAGCTTTAGCAGGTGTAAAAGAAGCAATCAAAACCGGAATAATCAAGAAAACTGAAACAGTAACTGTCATTATGACTGGTAATGGTCTAAAAGATCCTTTGAATGCACAAAAAGCAGTAAAGGCACCAGCGTTAGTTAAACCTAGACTAGAAGACTTAAAACAAATTATAGAAGAAAAAGGAGAAAAAAGACATGCCTAAAGTACCATTTGGACCTACCTATGATGAAATGCTTAATCCAAATCATATAGATCCTGAAATCAGAAAGAAAGCACTACATTCAAAAGAGGATGAATTAAATCCTATCAATTTATTTAATATCACTTGGAAAAACGAAAAGAATGAAGTAAATAAAATTGTTTTACCCAAAGCATTAACAGGTATTGATGCAAATATCGTTGTTTTGTTAGGAAGATATTTTCCTTCTGGATCCCACAAAGTGGGACCTGCATATTCGACACTTATTGAAGGATGTGTGGATAAAGAAATTATTCCAGGAAAACATACGATTCTTGGACCATCAACAGGTAACTTTGGAATTGGCGTAGCGTATATTTGTAATTTAATGAAATATGATTCTATCGTTATCATGCCAGATAACATGAGTAAGGAAAGATATGATAGAATTCTAGGCTATGGCGCAAAACTAGATTTAACACCAGGTACTGAATCTGACGTTATCTTAACTTTACAACGTACATATGAACTCAAGAAAAATCCTGAATATAGATCGTTAGCACAATTCGAATTATTACCTAATTATCGTTTCCATAGACATGTTACAGGACATAGTGCGATTGAAGCAGTAAAAGGTATTGGTAATGGAAGAATTGCGTGTTTCGCTTCTGCACCAGGTAGTGCAGGAACACTAGCTGCAGGCGATCAAATCAAAGAATCATTTCCAGAAGCAAGAGTCGTTGCTTTAGAACCGTATGAATGTTCAACACTTATGAATGGTGGTATAGGCCAACACCGCATTGAAGGTATTGGAGATAAGATGTGTACATTAATTCATAATGTTTTAACAACTGATTTTGTCGCACTAATTAGTGATGAAGATTCTGTTAGAGGATTAAAAATCATCCACGATGCACCACATATTTTAGTTGAGAATGGTGTTGATCCAGTTGTTGCTGAAAGTCTTAGAGATATTTTCGGTGTATCTACTATATGCAATATTATCGGGGCAATTAAGATGGCAAAGTATTTAAAACTAGGTGCTAATGACAATATCGTTACAGTTGCTACTGATGGTTTTGATCGTTATCATAGCGTTATTGACAATTTGAATAATCGTGTTTTAGAAACTGAAGATTTCGTATTAAGAAGATGGTTTAAAGATATTTTCTTGAAAGTAAATACTGATGATGTAGATGATTTAAGAAGTATGGAAAAGAAAGAAAGATTATTTAAACAAAAAGAACATGATTGGCTTAGATTTGATTATTCCATTGATTATCTAAACCAAATGAGACATATGAAATTTTGGAATCACGAATATGAATTGATTAAAAAATATGATCAAAAAATTATTGAAAAAAGAGGTAAAGAATTATGATTAAAATCCCATTTGAAGAAATATTAAAAAAAGCAAATGCTTATGAAAAGGATATGACCAAATTTTTACGTGATATGGTTAGAATCCCTAGTGAATCATCAGATGAAAAAAAAGTTATACAGCGTATTAAAGAAGAAATGATTAAGGTTGGATTTGATTCAGTGTCTTTAGACCCTATGGGGAATCTATTCGGTAAAATCGGACATGGCAAGCATTTAATTGCGATGGATGGTCATATCGATACCGTAGGTATTGGAGAAATCAAAAACTGGACCTTTGACCCTTATGAAGGGTACGAAGATGAAGAAACAATTGGTGGTAGAGGAACTTCTGATCAAGAAGGTGGTATGGCATCAATGGTTTATGCTGGTAAAATCATTAAGGATTTAAAACTTGAAGATGATTACACACTATTAATAACAGCAACCGTTCAAGAAGAAGATTGCGATGGCTTATGCTGGCAATATATTATCGAAGAAGATAAAGTTACACCTGAATTTGTTGTGATTACTGAGCCAACATCATGCAGAATATATCGCGGACATCGTGGACGTATGGAAATTAAAGTAAGCACACTTGGAATTAGCTGTCACGGCAGTGCTCCTGAAAGAGGAGACAATGCAATCTTTAAGATGGCACCTATATTATTAGAAGTGAAAGAATTAAATAAGAGACTTAAAAACGATCCATTCCTTGGTAAAGGAACAATGACAGTCAGTCAAGTTTATTTTAGTTCTCCATCAAGATGTGCTGTTGCTGATGGTTGTTCAATCTCGATTGATAGAAGACTGACTCATGGTGAAACCTATTTATCCGCATTAGAAGAAATTAGAGAACTTCCTGCAGTTAAAGCTGCTGGAGCTATTGTAGAACTGTATACTTACGAAAAACCCGCATATACTGGTTTAGTTTATCCAACACAATCATATTTTCCAACTTGGGTTTTAGAAGAAGATCATGTGGTATGCGAATCAACTGTTGATGCGTATAAAAATTTATTTAAAAAAGATCCAATAGTTGATAAATGGACCTTCTCAACAAATGGTGTTTCCATTATGGGAAGACACGGTATCCCTTGTATTGGATTTGGTCCTGGACATGAAGAAGAAGCTCACGCACCAAATGAAAAAACTTGGAAGAAAGATTTAGTTGAAGCATGTGCAATGTATGCAGCTATTCCTCTCATGTATTTAAAACATATTAAAAAGGAGAATTAAAAAATGGAACCACTATTCAAAGGAAAACATTTTATTACGCTTGAAGAATGGAAAAAAGAAGAGATTGATAAACTTCTTGAAGTATCAAAAGAGCTTAAAAGAAAATTCTTAAATAATGAACCTACTCCTTATCTAACAAATAAAACAGCATTCTTGATGTTCTTTGAAGCATCGACAAGAACAAGGAATTCTATGGAATCTGGTATAGCACATCTTGGAGGTCACGGAACATTTTTAGATGTATCTACGATGCAGATTTCACATGGTGAAAGTGCTAAAGATACCGCTGTTATCCTTTCATCATATGGTCACGGCATTGCTTGCAGATATTGTAATTGGGGTATAGGTAACAAATATATTCGTGAAATGGCAGCTCACTCTACAGTATCTGTTATGAATCTTCAATGTGATATTTATCACCCTATGCAGGGTTTAGCGGATTTAATGACGATTCAAGAAGTCACTAAGACAACAAAAAAATTAAAGGTTTCCATTATATGGGCTTATGCAAAAAGTCATAAGAAACCAATTAGTGTACCTTTAACTCAAATTTTATTATTCCCAAGATATGGCATAGATGTTACTTTAGCTTATCCAGAAGGTTATGATCTTCCTGAATGGGCAGTAGAAAAAGCGAAACTTAATGCAAAAGAAAATGGTGGTTCATTTAGAATCACACACGATATTAAAGAAGCATTTACGAATGCTGATGTCGTTATTCCTAAAAATTGGGGAAGCTGGGTTAATAATCAATCAACAGCAGTCATTGATGATCTATTAGAATCTTATAAGAGCTGGAAATGCACTGAAGATATGATCGCATTAGCAAGTCCAAATGTTTATTATATGCATGCGCTACCTGCTGATAGAGGTAATGAAGTAGAAGATTCAGTCATTGATGGCAAACATTCGATTGTTTATCAAGAAGCTGAAAACCGTCTTCATACTGCTAAAGCAGTTATGGCAATGACAATAGGCGATAAATAAAAAAAATATAACGAAAAAGAGTCATTTCATCCGAAATGGCTCTTTTTTATGATTTAATTATTTATTATTTAGTTTCTTGATATAAAGTCCATTGATGCAAATCAGCAACTTCTTGAACATGACCATCTAATCTACCATTTGGCATTTCTTTTGATTCTAATACGACAATGCATTGGTCATTTGCGAAGTCATAGACAACCTCTATTACTTTTTTCGATTCATCGAAAATTGAATCTTTGATTTTATCGCCAACCGATGGGACATGGTTTGAATGAAAAGTTTTCGTAAACGTTAATCCAATTTTATCAGCTGGAGTGTAGATGTTAATCTTTAATATAATATTCATTAATAGAGAGTCTTTTTATTTTCTTTGTATTCTTTAAATAAAAGTAAGCATTCGTCTCTATGTTTCTCATCTAAAGTAAGTACCTGTTTATCTGGATTTTCATCTCTCAGAAAACGATAGATGAAATCATCTCTGAATCCAATATCATCCGCATCAGATGGACGGCATCCATAAACTACATGTTTGATATTAGCCCAAATTATAGCACCTAAGCACATAGGACATGGATAGCCTGTTGTTACTAAAGTACATCCAGTTAAATCATGGGTTCCTAATTTTTCTCCTGCTAGCCGAATTGCATTCATTTCTGCATGTGCTGTTGGATCGTGATCCTTTAATACTGAGTTCGAAGTGACCGCAATAATTTTTCCGTTCTGATCGATGATTGCTGCACCAAATGGCCCGCCAATATTTTCATTCATTGTTTTCTTTGCTTGGGCGATGGCTTTTTCCATAACATCCTTGATACGAGTGTCATTATTCATTGATAAACCTCTCTTTGATCTAGAATTTGTTAATGAGTCTTTATATAAATTATATACGTTTTTTTACAAATATTCAAATGATAATACAAAATCATATGGACTATCCTGATTTTGTATTTAATACGAGAAACTTAACGAGTCTCTAAGCTACTCATTATCCTATATTATTGCGAGTTAATAATGGGTAGAATAGTACATTAAATCATTATATTAAACGATTTTTTACAAATAATTTTGAAATACCTGAAGTTATTATAACACTAATTAGAGCTATTAATCCAAGTTTTCCTCCTAAGCCATTAAAATATCTTATAAAAATATAATAGATAAATCCAAGAATTAAACCAGATAGAATTACAAAAATGAAATGAGGTATGCGTTCTTTGCTTGACATGCCAATAAAGCTTGCTGAAAAAAATACAATGACATAATCTAAGTGTGAGGGTATAAGGTATATAAATATTAATGCAAAGAAGAAACTAAGAATAGCAGATGCAAAAACTGGAGTAAATTTAAAATAGTGTTGAAGATAAAAAGTGAATACAACACCTATCGTGGTTGTTACTAATAATAATCCTAAGTGTAAATTACTTTCAACAACAAGAAATCCATCACTAAATAAACTATGAACAATTAATGATGACATAAATGCAATAGCTCCCAGTTTCCCCCCATATCCCGAAAGCAAAGGTTTAGTTAATATATAAATGAATGCACAAATTAAAGCTAATACTAGAACTTCAAAAAAACCGAAGAGTATAACTGAGACCATACCGGCAAATGAACCACAATAAATTGCAGCTTCGTATTTTCTAGCAAGGAAATGTCCAAAAAGTCCAATCAAACACGAGGCTAGGACAATTGATAATTCAAAAAAATGTACAATGCTGTATGTTGCAAATACACCCACTATGACCATTAGAAGATCTAAAAAATCAAAACTGGAAGTTTTAATTCTTATACTTTCATTTTTAATAGCATGAAACAATCCTACGAGTAAAAATATAAACAATATTGCGTAAACAATATCAAGTAATAGTTCTTTAGTTTCAAATAAAACAGTGATATACGCATAAAGCAATGCAACAGAAAGCACAATAAAGCCCAACCATTGTTTATGGTATTTGATAAACCACGCTATTCCTTTTTTTAATAAATTTTGTTCTTTCATAGGATTTCAACCTCATAGAATGAGATATCTTAAGAAGAAAGCAAAAGTATATATAGTATATAGAAATCATACCATAATCAATGCACTATTCAAATACATGATGCGACTCTTGGACAATAAAGAGGGTATTCAGCATTTGTGCTCAATACCCACATCTATAACAATATTGTGCAACGTATCTATCAAATAAAATTAAGGTTCTTTGAATTATTTTGTTTCGTTTTTATTAATAGTAGTAATCATTTCAAAATTATCGATGAATATTTTCACTAGGCTAGGATCAAATTGTGTTCCTGAATTGTTTAATATTTCTTCTTTTGCTTCCTCATAAGAAACTTTTTTTCTATATGAATTTCTACGTGTCATCACATCAAAGGCTTCTGATATTGATATGATTCTAGATTGAATTGGAATATCCTTTGATTTTATGCCTCTAGGATAACCTGTACCATCCCAGCGTTCATGATGATTCAATATAATGTTTGCAATACTTGCTAACTCTTGACTAGATGAAAGAATTCTAAATCCTATTTCAGGATGACTTTTAATTGTGTTAAGTTCCTTGTCGGTTAACTCACCCTTTTTCTCAATGATTGATGATGGTATGATGATTTTTCCAATATCATGGAGTAATCCTGCAGTTTTCACATCTCCTATTTCTTGATGATTCATTCCACAGGCTATAGCAAGGCGTTCACTGAAAACAGATACATTTTTTGAATGAATCTCAGCATCCTTATTTTTTTGATATAGAGTAGCAAGAATTGTTTCAATTGTCCCACTTCTCATTGAACGGGTTTCTGAGATTTTTTCTCGGTACATGTAGTCTTCTGCACCTTTGAATACAACTTGAATGTCTTCACTTTTATAGTGTTTAGTATTATAACCAAATGAAATTGATATTTTGATAGATTCAATTGTCATAGCGTCTACTTTTTTATTAATGTTTGCAATTACTTTTTCTGCGCTTTTCTCATCAGTTTTTGGCATAACGATAACAAATTCATCGCCACCAACTCTTGATATGAAATCTTCATCTCTACAAGCAGCTCTTAATGCATTTGCTGCTGAAATTAACAGTTGATCTCCAGAATCATGACCGAAAGCGTCATTAATTAATTTCAATCCATTAATGTCTGCCATAACAAGTGTTAATGGATAGTTTTCATCGGTATCATAAATTGCTAGTTTTTCTTCATAATATCTTCGATTATATAAACCAGTCAAAACATCACGGTATCCCATCTCTTTCAATTTTTCTTCATATTGTCGTAATTCTGTAACATCCTCTCCAGAACTTAATACACCAGTAATCTGTCCGTTGATGTCATATAACATTGCATTATCCCAAGATATTAATAACTCAGTACCGTCTTTAGTAACCACAGTGTTTTCGTGATGAGCTGCTAGTTTAGTATCGCCATTTAATGTTTGTTCAAAGACTTGTTTAACATCGTTTTTAATTAGTTTTGGAATAAAAGTATCAAACCAATTTTTATTATAGATATCTTCTGCGTTTTCATATCCTAAAATTGAGTATCCCTTTTTATTAATTAATGTAACATTTCCCTCACGGTTAACGACAAGCAAAATAACAGAAGCGAGATCTAAATACAATTGAGCTAAATCTTTTTCATAAGACAATTTATCCTTGGTAATCAAAGTAGCATTAAGGTTGTCAATCATCTGATTAAAGGAAACGGTTAGTTCCCCTATCTCATCGTTGTAAATTTTGAGATTTTTCTTTGTTAAATCTCCCGAACTAACACTTAATATGTATTTATGTAAATCAGTCATTGGAGCACTTAAAGAACGACCGACGATTAATGCAATAACAGAGTTAATTAATATGATCGCTAATCCTAAATATAGATATATTGCAAGTGTGTTATTTTCACCAGTTAAAGCTGTGTCTTCATCAATAAGATAAATAACACTCCACCCTTCTCCGACATTACCGCCAATATGATCAATCGAATCATAGCTTCCGCCAAATGTTATTAGAGGAGTATCATAGGTAATATCAATGGGTGCTATAGATAGCAAATATTTATTATCCTCAATTTCTTGTTCTTTGCTGATAATTGTATTGGATTCTAGATATGGAATGAGTAAACTATCGATACTTTCTGATAATGGTTCAATTAATTCGTCATTGATAATCAATCCAAGTGTTCTTGCAACAATGAGTCTCCCGTCACTATTTAAATCCCGGAAATAAGCAATGGAATCTTCAAAAAATTCAGAGATATTATAGTTGCTTTTTAAAATACCAATCATTTGATTACTGTCATCATAAATGGGCACGACAATACCGAGGACATATCCTGAAACACTTTCATCATAGCCCCTATCATCAATATAAATCATACCATCACTATTATCATAAGCACCCTGCCACCAATATTTATCAAAGTGTGCTAATGTTGTAAGTTTTCCAGTAGTTGATATCATCACACCATATATATTTGTCAAAAAGATTTCACCAAATAAATCTGGTGAGTTTTCTTGCTGGCTGTTTAAATATGATGCAACATCATTTTCCATTCTTATTTTTATAAAAGGATCATCAATATCATCAGTATCCATCCATGTACTATTTAAGGTATTAATAGTATCTAGTCTATCATTAGACGAAAAAGAAGCAAAATAATCGTTGCTTAGAATCAAAGAATCATGTATTGAATCTGTACTTGCAATAGTTTGAGTTAATCTTACTAATTCAAGTATATCTTTTTCAATACTCTCTGAAATATATTGAACGTTTTCCTTATTTGTCTCTAATTCCTTTAATATTGTTCTTTGGTTTGTAAAGGTACTAAATGTAGCAATTGTGATAACAAGGGCCAAAGTGCTTATTAAAAAAATTGATAGGGCTAATTTATATCTTAATTTCATAAGTATAGTTTCCAATCATATCCTTGATTTTATTATCGTTGGTCTTTTTCATTGTATCATCCTTTACAATTCCCCCGAATTTCGAATCTAACACTGAAATTAATAAATAATAAGTTTATACTAAAAAACAATAGTATTGTTAGGCTGTTAGTAAAGACACGTCATTTTCTTACACAAATAAATACTAATGTATTAGTATTATAACATTTATGGATAAAATCAATTCTTAAGTTTCACTTAATTTTAGGTATTCTTGGTCAAATCAATCTAAGTTGAGTCACTAAAAAAGTGAATCAAGAATAAATTCCTTGGTTTCTGGTTACTTTGTTCTTACTTTGTTTACAAATTGGCATCAATTTTGAATCTTGTTACTATAAAGTATTACTATGCTTAAATCAATGAAATGAAATTTATATGAGTAAAAAAAATGACTCCATAATTTATAATTAGATGTCATTTTTTTATTTTAATTAGTCTACCAATACTGTGACATCTTTACTAACAAATAATGTGAATAGGTCAATAATCCAAAGGAGTGCCCATCCTGCAAAAATCCAAATGATACCAACAAGGATTAAGAAGCCGTTTTTCTTATCTAAACCTTTAAGTAATCTATAAATCCCCCATAAAAAGTCTAAGCCAGGTAAAGCAAAAATAACTTTAACTATCCAAGGTAAACCATCAAAACCTTTAATAATACCTTTCATTTTACTACCTCCATTTTTATAGTTTGATTATACCTTTATATATACAATGTTGCAAATAAGTTATTCAATATATCCTTTTTATAAAGGAAAACACAAAAGTTTATTCGTAATCTTTCATTATCGTTACAAATATCATTGACAGCGCTTTCATAAATCGTATATAATAGACTTAGAATCTATACAGAGGTGCAATTTATTGGGTATACTTACCGTAATGAGAAAATGGACATTCGAACGGTATGTAAAAGGCATAAATTGCCGAAAGATTAATGAGGTCCAATCATTGATCTTGATAATTGAAGGTACGCTTCAATTATTGCCATTACGTCTAATGGAGAGCTGTTATTATAAACAGTTCTCTTTATTTTTACGTAGAAAGGTGGAATATAAGTGATTAGAAAGATGCATGTTGGTGATCAAAGATCCTATAATAGGACGATTACAAAAGAGGAAATAGCGAAGTTTGGTGAATTATCAGGAGATATGAATAATGCTCATTTTAATGAAGCATATGCTCAAACAACAATATTTAAGAAACCTATTGTTCACGGGATGTTTATCGGTTCACTATTTAGTAAGATTTTCGGTATGGAATATCCAGGGGAAGGAACTATTTATTGTTCCCAATCTTTAAAGTTCTTAAAACCTGTTTATCCAAATATTACGCTTCATGTATTAGTTACAGTTAAAGAAATGAATATTGAGAAAAATAGAGTTATTTTTACAACTGAAATATTTAATGACCAGGATGAATGCATGCTTACTGGTGAAGCTATGCTCATGCCGAGAAAGGAAAAACTTCATGAATAAATGGATAGACAAGAAAAAATTTCAGACTTTAATTAAAGATCACCAATCAATTATGATTGGCGGGTTTTTAACATGTGGAACACCTGAACTGCTCGTTGATTGGATTGTTGAATCGAATGTGAAGGATTTAACAATTATATGTAATGATGCAGGTTATCCTGATAAAGGTGTTGGGAAACTGATTGCTAATAGTCAAGTGAAGAAACTGATTGCATCTCATATTGGTACAAATCCATTTGCAGGCAAACAAATGAGTGCAGGATTACTTGAAGTTGTCTTAATCCCACAAGGAACACTGATTGAACAAATCAGAGCTTATGGTGCTGGACTAGGCGGTGTTTTGACACCCGTTGGTGTGAAAACATCAATTCAAGAAGGTAAACAAGTGATTACACTAAAAAATAAAGAATATCTACTAGAAGAAGCACTTGGTGCAGATCTTGCATTAGTCAATGCTTATCGTACTGATGAATTAGGTAATCTTACATATGCTAAGACAGCAAGAAATTTTAATCCTATTATGGCTATTGCTGGAGAAAAGGTTATTGCGCTTGCAGATTATAAAGTAGATAAGATAGATCCTGAGACAGTGATTACCCCACATACATTTATCGATTATCTTGTTGGAGGTGAGCACATTGGATAATATTAAAAATATTATTGCTAAACGTGTATCTAAAGAATTGAAGCATGGTAATTTAGTTAATTTAGGTATTGGCGTCCCTTCACTTGTTGCTAACTATATTTCTGAAGATCTAGAAATCTTTTTGCAAAGTGAAAATGGCATTATAGGACTTGGACCTTTAGCATCAGAAGATGAAATTGATGTCAACTTAACAAATCCAAGTGGTCAATATGCAACAATTAAAGAAAATGGAGCGTATTTTGATACAGCATTTTCATTTGCTATTATTAGAGGCGGTCATTTAGATGTCACTGTTCTTGGAACATTAGAAGTTGACCAAGAAGGATCGATGGCATCATGGATTATTCCAGGTAAATTAGTTCCTGGTATGGGGGGATCTATGGATTTAGTGACTGGAGCAAAAAAAGTAATTATTGCGACAACACATACAAATAGAGGGATTTCTAAAATTAAGAAGAAATGCTTATTGCCACTTACTGCATATCGAGTTGTGGATTTAATTGTTACTGAACTTGCAGTTATTGAAGTAAAAGAAGATGGATTGCATTTGATAGAAAGACATCCTGATGTCTCTATTGAAGAAATTATAGAAAAAACAGAAGCCACACTCATCTATGATGATGTGAAAATCATGGAGGTATGAAAAATGGAAAAAGTAACACATAAATTAAGATTAGGTCAACACGATGCACATTATGGTGGAAATCTAGTGGATGGCGCAAAGATTATTGCATTGTTTGGAGACGTAGCAACTGAACTACTCATCATGCATGATGGTGATGAAGGTTTATTTAGAGCCTATGAAACTATAGATTTTCTAGCACCTTTATATGCTGGCGATTTCATTGAAGTTACGGGTGAGATTATTCAAGTTGGAACAACTTCAAGAAAGATGCATTTTACATGTCATAAAATCATATCAGTTAGACCGGATGTTAATCCTAGTGCTGCAGACCTCTTATTAGAAAGCATATTAACGACCGAAGCTATAGGAACATGTATTGTTCCTAAAGATAAGATGAGAGTGAAACATGAATAAACTCATCATAACATGCGCTATATCAGGTGCAGAGGTCACTAAACAAGATAATCCATACGTTCCCTATACAATTGAAGAAACAGCCGAGGAAGCCTATCAGGCTTATCTAGCTGGTGCATCAATCATTCATTTGCATGTGAGAAATGACGATGGATCACCAACTCAAGATAAAAATAGATATCAAGAAGCAATTAATGCTATATTAAAAAAATGTCCCGATGTCATTATTCAGCCATCAACGGGTGGTGCTGTAGGGATGAAAAGAGATGAAAGACTACAACCCACACAGCTCAATATCGAAATGGCTACACTTGATTGTGGAACGCTAAACTTTGGTGGTGATGATATTTTTGTAAATACAGAAAATGATATTAAGTATTTTGCGAAAGTTATGAATGAAAAACAGATAGCCCCAGAATTAGAGTGTTTTGAAAAGGGACATATCGATTCAGTTTTAAGGTTACATAAGAAAGGTTTTATATATGCCCCACTCCATTTTAGTTTTGTATTAGGTGTTAATGGAGGCATGACAGGAGAAGCGAGAGACTTTAACTTTCTTAGAGAAAGTATTCCTTCCGATGCAACATTTAGTGTTGCTGGTATCGGAAGATATGAATTCTCCTTAGCGGAATTATCAATTTTCCATGGAGGACATGTGCGTGTAGGATTAGAAGATAACATCTATCTATCAAAAGGGGTTCTCGCTAAAGGCAATAAAGAACTTGTTGAAAGAGTTGTAGAATTAGCGAAAAAGTATCATAGGGAAATAGCATCACCGAAAGAAGCAAGAAAAATATTAAATATCAAGGAGAAAAAATGATGAAAAAACTATGTAGATATGGAACACACCGCGTAATAGAACCAAAGGGTATCTTACCGCAAGCTGCTTTTAAAATTGATTCAACACCTGTTTGTTATGATAACGAATGTCTTATTGAAGTCAATACACTCAATATTGATTCAGCTTCATTTCATCAAATCAAAGAAGCATGCCATCAAGATACAGAATTAATGAAAGAAATGATTTTAGGAATTGTAAAAAAACAAGGTAAAATGCAAAATCCAGTGACGAAAAGCGGAGGTATGCTGATTGGCACGGTTAAAGAAGTTGGTAAAGATTTCTCTGGTAAGGATTTAAAACCTGGAGTTAAGCTTGCTACATTAGTTTCTTTATCGCTTACGCCACTTCATATTGAAGAAATAACTTCAATAAATATCACGAATGAACAGGTTAAAATCAAAGGCCAAGCAGTGTTATTTGATTCTGGAATTTATGCAGTGATTCCTGATGACCTAGATGAAAAATTTGTTTTAGCAGCTCTCGATGTAGCAGGTGCACCTGCTCAAGTTAGAAAACTAGCTAAACCTGGTGATACTGTATTTATCATAGGCGCAAACGGAAAAAGCGGATTATTATGCGCTTTGGAAGCAAAAAATCAAGTAGGACCAACTGGCACAGTCATTGGACTTATTAGAAAACAAAAACAAATTGAACAATTAGAATCACTTCATTTATTTGATTCAATCATTGTAGAAAGTGCAACCAATAGTATTGAAGTATATGAAAAACTATCTTTAGTAACGAACGGAAAGCTTGCAGATTTAACAATTAATGTAGTCAATACAGAAAATACTGAAATGACTTCTATCTTATGTACTAAAGAATTAGGAATAGTCTATTTCTTTAGCATGGCAACATCCTTTACTAAAGCTGCACTTGGTGCAGAAGGCATAGGTAAAGATATCACAATGATTATTGGCAATGGATATACAAAGAATCATGCAAATATAACTTTAGATATATTGAAAGAAAACAAGCAATTATTTGATTTGTTCATGTCACGCTACGCCTAGGAGGTTCAAATGAAAATAATATTAAATGAGCGTCATCTAGAAAGAAGAAAACAATATTTTAGTCAAGTATCAGATGAAGACTGGAACGATTGGAAATGGCAAACATCAAATCGTATTCAAACAGCACAAGATTTGAAGAAATACATTAAGCTAACCAAGAATGAAGAAGAAACGATACATAATATTTTAGGACATTTAAGAATGGCGATTACGCCATATTATTTGACCTTGATTGATCCTGATAATATTAATTGTCCTATAAGACAACAAGCAATTCCAATTGGTGCAGAATTAATAACAGGGAAAAATGACTTATATGATCCATTAGCTGAAGATCATGACTCACCGGTCAAAGGATTGACTCACCGATATCCTGATCGAGTTTTATTCTTGATTACGGATATGTGTTCAACTTATTGTAGACATTGTACAAGAAGAAGATTTGCAGGTACCAAAGATGCAGAACTCAAAGTTAAACAGATAGATGAAGCTATTGAATATATTAGAAACCATGAAGAAGTTAACGATGTTTTGTTAAGTGGTGGCGATGCCTTTATGGTAAGTGATGAAAGAATTGAATACATATTAAAAAAACTTAGAACTATCGATCATGTTCAAGTCATTCGTTTTGGTACAAGAACGCCTGTTGTTATGCCACAAAGAGTAACTGAAAAACTTGTTAACATGCTTAAAAAATATCATCCGATTTGGGTGAACACACATTTTAATCATCCCGATGAAATTACACCTGAAAGTAAAAAGGCAATTGATTTACTAGCAGATGCTGGTATTCCAGTTGGTAATCAATCTGTTTTATTAAGAGGTGTTAACGATTGTGTGCATATCATGAGAAGACTTGTTAAAGGTTTAATAGCTATTAGAGTTAGACCGTATTACCTTTATCAATGTGATTTATCAGTAGGTATAGAACATTTTAGAACATCGGTATCTAAAGGTATTGAAATCATCGAAGGATTACGCGGACATATCAGTGGAATTGCCGTACCTACGTTTGTTATTGATGCTCCAGGTGGTGGTGGAAAGATTCCAGTCATGCCTAATTATGTCATATCTCATGCACCAGGTAAGATCGTACTTCGTAACTTTGAAGGTGTTATCACAACCTATAGTGAACCTGAAAATTATAAATCAGAATGCATGTGTGATGAATGTCAAAGCCATAAACTAGATGGTATTAGCGGATTATTAGAAGGCAATAGAATTTCGTTAGAGCCAGAACATTTAAAGAGAAAAGAACGCATAAAACGTGAAAAGAACTATTGATGATGTGGATACTTTAGGAATTATTGGATTATCTAAAAATAGTGGTAAGACAACAACCCTAAATGCTATCCTCAATCTTTATCAAAATTTAAGAATAGGAATTACATCTATTGGCCTTGATGGAGAAGACTTAGACCAGGTTAATTTTTTACCCAAGCCAAAAATACTTGTCAAACGTGGCATGGTGGTTGCAACTGCGTCTGGGTGTCTTGAAGCATCAAAGGTGAATTTTCAAGTTTTAGAGATGACAAGAATGAGAACAGCGCTGGGACATATAGAGGTTGTTGAAATACTTTCTGATGGGTTTATGGTTATTGCGGGTCCAACGACGAATAAAGAACTCAATCAAGTCATCCGTCTAATGAAAAAACGGGTTGATAAGATTTTTATCGATGGTGCTTTTAATCGTATGACATTTGCAAACATAGAATTAATAGATGCAATTGTTTTAGCAACTGGAGCTGCAGAAAGTCCAATCATGAGCCGTACAATCAATAAAACTAAAATGATTGTTGATTTTTTCAATTTGAATAAATCATATCGCCTTGAAGAGATACCTGAAGAATCATTAATCATTCAGACAACATTTCACAAACATACATTTGATAATAAAAAGATAGGAACATTAAAACACGCTTTTACAGAAATAAACGATAAAATTGATTGGATGTATATTAAAGGTGCAATTACGCCTAGATATATAGAGTACTTTACTCAAAAAATGATGAGTAATTTTACTTTAATTTGTGATGATCCAACGAAACTGTTGATTTCACAAAATGATTTTTTAAATCTAAAAAAACTCAATATAGATATATCTACAATTCATCCATGCCCGTTGTTATTCGTAACAATCAATCCTTTTAGTCCTAGTGGAAACCACTATGATGAAAAAGCATTTATGGATGCAATGAAAAAAGCAGTGAATATACCCGTTTATAACGTGATGAAAATGGAGGAAGAACATGTCAAAATTAAACCTTGATTTAAATACAATAAAAGCATGCCGAGTACATGCGGATCATATAGCAAACCAAGTTCAAACTTTTATTGACCAACATTCAACGGTGTCAGTTGAAAGGTCGATATTACGTTTGTTGGGTGTTGATGGAATCAATGATTTTGGTATTCCTCTAGTCAACGTAGTCGTGGATCACATTCATGAAAAGGCAGATCTTTCACTTGGCATCTGCCATTATATGTCTTATGCAATTCATGAATTAAATCTTAACCCTTTAGAGATTTCAACGCGTATATCTAAAAATAAATTAGATTTATCCGTTTATACTAATAAGCCTAAAAGCCCTTATTTAAGCGATTTAACATCATATTTTGATTTGATGATTAAACAAATTGATCAGATGAAGTCGTTTAGAAAATTACAAATCGAACTAACTCCAGAAACAAATACTCCACAAAAATATGTAATAGTTGCTACAGGTAATATTCATGAGGATATTAAACAAGCAATATCAGCTGCGAAAAAAGGAGCTCAGATTATTGCGGTCATTCGTAGTACGGGTCAATCTTTACTAGATTATGTTCCTTATGGAGCAACCACTGAAGGTTTTGGTGGCACTTATGCAACTCAAGAAAATTTTAGATTGATGAGAAAGGCTCTTGATGAAGTCTCTTTAGAAGAAAAGAGATACATCAAACTTGTTAATTATGCATCGGGTTTATGTATGCCAGAAATAGCAGCTTTAGGTGCGATAGAACGTCTTGATATGATGCTTAATGATTCACTTTACGGCATCATCTTTAGAGATATTAATATGCAAAGAACTTTCATTGACCAATACTTTTCTAGAGTTTTAAGTTCTTATGCAAATATCATCATTAATACTGGTGAAGATAACTACTTAACAACTTCAGATGCTTTTGAGCATGCAAATACTGTTTTAGCTTCACAATTCATTAATGAGCAATTTGCTAAAAAGGCATTAATGGATGAATCACTTATGGGACTCGGACATGCATATGAGATTAGTCCTGAAATAGAGAACAGTTTTTTATATGAACTCGCTCAAGCAGAGATGGCAAGAGAAATTTTTCCAAATGCACCACTTAAATATATGCCACCAACAAAACACATGACTGGTGATATTTTCATGGGTTCAGTACAAAATGCTTTATTTAATATTGCTGCAGTTACTTCTAATCAATCTATTCATTTATTGGGAATGATGACAGAAGCAATTCACACACCATTTATTAGTGATCGAGCAATCTCTTTAGATAATGCATCATATATTGAAAAAGCATTCAAAGATTTCGGTAATGAAATAACTTATAATCCTAATGGCATTATAGTTAAAAGGGCAAAGGATGTTTTAAGAGATACCCAAGGGTTATTAAAACAAATAGAAAATGATGGTATGTTTCAAACCTTAGAAAAAGGTGTATTTGCAGGTATTTCTCGCCATAAGTTAGGTGGGAAAGGATTAGATGGTGTATTTGAAAAACATGAAAACTATCAAAATCCTATTTTAGATTACTTCATTCGATCCTTAAAGGAGGCAAATCATGTCAAATAAATTAGAATTGATTCGTCCCTATGGTGATACGCTTAATGATGGAAAGATCCAATTAAGTTTTTCATTACCTTTGCCATGCAATGCACTTGGTGAAGAGGCAGCTAAAAATATGGCAAAAAAAATGGGTATTCATAATGCAGCTGTCGTTCATAGTGCACCACTTGGTGAGCATTTTAGTTTTTATGTTGTATATGGAACAGTTGAACACCAAATCAATATTAAAGACTTAAATGTTGTGGAAGTTAAATCAAAGACAATGAATAAGGAAGAAGTTGAAGCATACATTAAAGATCATTTTGATCAGCCTCTTGTTTTCATTGGAGCATCCACTGGAACAGATGCACATACTGTCGGTATTGATGCCATCATGAATATGAAGGGCTACAATGGAAACTACGGACTAGAAAGATATAAAGGAATCAATGCTATCAATTTAGGTGGCTCGGTAGATAATGAAACACTCTTAGAAAAAGCAATTGAGTATAAAGCGGATGTAATTCTAATCAGTCAAACAGTTACTCAAAAAGATATTCATATTCAAAATTTAACGAGATTTATTGAATTACTTGAAGCTGAAAACTTAAGAGACCAATTCATTGTTATTATTGGTGGTGCAAGAATTAATCACGGCCTAGCAAAAGAATTAGGATATGATGCTGGTTTTGGATTAAAAAAATATGCATTTGATGTTGCAAGTTTTGCTGTGCTTGCATTAAATGAAAAGAAGCTGAAAAGAAAACAGTTAAAGTAATGCATTAAATATATGGTAGAATAGAAGTGTAAATGTTGGGAGGTTGCCTATGAAAATTTATACGAAAAAGGGAGATTTAGGACAAACAGATCTCATGTTCAAACGTGTAAGTAAAGCTGATTTACACATTTCAGTTAATGGAGCAATCGATGAAGCAATGGCATTTCTTTTAATGTCTAAACATGCAATAGAACAACAAGATGTTAAAGATGATCTTGATCAAATTCATGATCACCTATTTTCCATCTGTTATGAAATTGTTCTTAATGATATAAATAAATATAAGATATCAAAAGATAATATAGATTGGCTTGAAGGTCGTATTGATTATTATGATAAAAAACTTGAGCCGCTATCTGAATTTATCAAATTAGACCAAACTGTAGCTGCATCTTGGCTTAATTTGGCACGAGTAACGATTAGAAGAGCTGAAAGAGAATTAGTTTTGTTGGCATCAAAGGATGCTATCAACCCATTAACCCTTTCCTACATCAACCGTTTATCGGATTATCTATTTACATTAGGTAGAGTGTTTGACGAGCTTAAAGAAAGATAAAGAGGCGTATTAAATGGAAAAAGTAAGAGTGATTATTTGGGGATTTGGTGCAATGGGCAAAGGTATGGCTGAAATGATTCTTTACAAAAAAGGCGTTCAGATTGTTGGCATTTGTGATTTAAATCCTCTGTACGATAAAATGAATTTTCTTGATGTGTTAAGCATCGAGTCAGACCATGAACCAGTTATAATTGAATCCAATATTGATCAACTATTAGGAACAACTAAGGCTGATGTTGTTTTATTATGCACAGATAGTTTTGTTAAAGATGCATTCGATAAAATTAAAAAGATTGTCGCACGCGGTATGAATTGCATTTCCACTGCTGAAGAAATGGCATATCCTTATGCAAATGAACCCGTCTTATCTAAACAAATAGATAATTTAGCAAAAGCTTATAATGTATCAGTTTTAGGAACAGGTATTAATCCGGGATTTATTATGGATTTATTAGTTATTGCGTTAACTGGAACGATGGCAGAGGTTAAACATATTGAAGCAAAAAGAGTCAATAGTTTAAGTCCGTTTGGACCAGCAGTTATGAAAGAGCAAGGTGTAGGCATTACAATTGGTGAGTATCACAAACGAGTAATGGATCAAAAATTAGCTGGGCACGTTGGATTTAAAGAAAGTATTTATATGATCTCAGATGCATTAGGTGTGAAATTAGAAGGATTCAATCAACAAATGGAACCTATTATTACAAATGTAGATCGAACAAGCACATATGGGGAAGCTTTAGAAGGCACACTTGCTGGAATTAATATGACTGGACAAGGTTTAGTTAATGGAGATGTATTTATTGATATGTTTCACCCACAGCAAATTGAACCTGAAATGGAAGGAACACAAACTGGAGATTATATCAATATCGAAGGTATTCCTAATATCCATATGGCAATTACTCCAGAAATTCAAGGTGGTATTGGTACTATTGCTATGTGCGTGAATATGATTCCACATGTAATCAATGCGAAGCCAGGTCTAAAAACCATGATTGATTTACCAGTTCCACGGGCAATACTTGGTGATATGAGAGATTTAATAGACGAATAAATTTGTAGGAAATCACCATGATTTCCTATTTTTTTCATATCTAGTGAATATACTACACAAAAAGATGCAAAAATGATATAATTATAATTGAGTAAACGCTTACAATGTGTTATCTTTTTTTCTATGAAAAAGGGGTTGATTCTATGATTAAAAAAGACAAGATTGTTCAAATATATAAAATTATTTTACAGAGTAATGAAAGAGCAGAAAATCTTCCAAACGATACTAAGGAAGTTCCTTTTGAAATGCGAGTTAAAGGGAAACTATTAAAAGCTGCAAATCTAGGTGATCGAGTTGAAATATTAACATCAAGTAAAAGAAAAGAAACAGGCATATTAATTGCTGAAAAACCTTTTTACTCACATAGTTTTGGTCATTACATCGATGCATTAGAAGAAATAAAAGATGTCATCTTAAATGAAACGGAGGAACTTGAGATATGAGTAACTCCTATAAAGATGTTATGAATAGAAAATCTAGCATCATGAAAGAAGCTTTAGGCCTTGATTACGATCAATTTGAAGTTGATGGCGTTGGGTTTAACTATGAGAAAATGATGAAAGAGTCAGGATATACACTTTCTGATGTTCGAAAAATCCAAATAGATCAAAATGTTGGACAAACACCGTTAATTGAATTGAAAAGATTATCAGCTTATGCTAGAAAATTTGCTCCAGAAGGATTTGGAGCTCGGATATTTCTTAAGGATGAAGCTTCAAATATCAGTGGTTCATTTAAAGCAAGACGCGCAGCAATGAGTATCCATCAAGCTAAAAAACTAGGATATAAAGGTGTGGTTGCTGCAACCTCTGGTAACTATGGTGCAGCTGTAGCAGCACTTGCTGCCAAAGCAGGTCTAAAATGTATCATCGTTCAGGAATGTTATGATTCAGATGGTATTGGACAACCAGAAATTATAGAAAAAGCTAGAGCATGCGAGGCTTATGGTGCTGAAGTTATTCAGTTATCAGTTGGACCTGAATTATTCTATGAATTTTTAATGATTCTTGAAGAAACTAAATATTTCAATGCCTCATTATATTCCCCTTATGGCATCATGGGAATTGAAACCTTGGGTTACGAAGTAGCTACTGAAATTAATAAACGAGAAGGACAATTTCCAGATATGGTGATATGCACCAATGCTGGTGGAGGAAATTTAACAGGAACTGCCCGTGGTCTAATGAAAGCTAAAGCATTTGAAACTAAAGTGATTGCTGCGAGTGTTGATCTTTCTGGATTACATATGGCAAGTGATAATCATTTTAATCAAAAATCGTTTACAACGGGTCATACTGGATTTGGGATTCCATTTTCCACATACCCAGATCGTAGTGACGTTCCTAGAAGTGCAGCTAGACCGTTAAGATATATGGATCAGTATGTATTAGTCAATCAAGGTAGTGTATTTTTCATAACTGAAGCACTTGCATTACTAGAAGGATTTGAACGAGGTCCTGCAGGAAATATTAGTTTAGCAGCTGCTTTTAGTCTTGCGCAAACGATGAGGAGTAATCAAATCATCGTTGTTCAAGAAAGTGAATATACAGGTGCTGGTAAACATATGAAGGCTCAAGTTTCATTTGCATCAGATCGTGGAGTTAAAATCTCTCTAGGTAATCCGTTATTGGAAAAACCAGGAAAAAACATTATCTTTCCCTCATCCGGAGCTTTACTCAAACACAAAGAACTTCCACTGAATCAATTGAGGACATCATATCTCAAACATTTTTCTAATCGAGAATTAAGCAAACAAGATATGTCCTATTTAGCATCTGAGTTGAAAACAACAACTGAGCATATTTCAATACTATTGGAGGAAATAAATGAAAGCCAGAAATGATGATTATAATCAAAGAAGAAAACATTTAGAAAAATATAGTAATCAAAAACTTAAAGCATACTTTTTTGAATTGACTGATCGACTTATTGATCCTTTATTAAATATTGCTTATGACTATACGAGTCCAGCTATTGAACGTAGTGTTTTAATGCGTATGGGATTTTCAAGTTTGGAATCAAAAGCAATAACCGATCGTTTATTTGATCATGATTTATTAGAATATGGTGCAGGACACGTTGTCTATGCTCTTTCTAAGAAAGAATCAAAGACGATTAGAGAAGCGGGTCTTATGCTCTTAGATGGGCCATATTTAGATCAGATGGTGGAGGTGTTTAAGCATGAAGCCAAATGAAAAATTAAATGTTAGAAATCTTTTAAAAGACTTAGAAAATTATCGTCCTAGACGAAAAGGTTGGGTTTGGAGAGACAAAGGACCCATTGATATTGGACCCTTTCGCTATGTTCAAGTTAGCCCACCACTAAAAAATTATGTCCCTTTGCCAAGTGCTAGACACTTAAATGGGATTGACCCTCAACCAGATGCAACCATTACATCAGAAATAGCTTCGGGTCGTTTTGAAGATGATGTTAGAAGAATGAGAATGGCTGCTTATCATGGTGCTGATCACATTATGGTGATTAGAACTGCAGGTCAATCTCATATGGATGGATTATTAGAAGGTACACCACAAGGTGTTGGTGGTGTTCCAATCACAAGAAAACAGGTCCGCGCACAAAGAAAAGCGCTAGATATGATTGAAGATGAAGTCGGTAGACCCATCAATTATCATTCTTATGTTTCAGGTGTTGCTGGACCAGAAATTGCAGTCATGTTTGCAGAAGAAGGGGTTAATGGTGCACACCAAGATCCTCAATATAACGTTTTATATCGTAATATTAATATGCTTAGAAGCTATGTTGATGCTGCTGAAAGTAAAAAAATTATGGCTTATGGCGGTATGGCACAAATTGATGGTGCGCATAATGCTAATGCAACAGCAAGAGATGCGTGGAAAGTTATGCCCGAATTACTTGTTCAACATGCAATCAATAGTAGAATGAGTGAAAAAGTTGGGATTAAACCAGATTTAATTTGTCTTTCCACTGTTCCACCAGCTGCACCACCAAGTCCAGATTTAAAATTAAATCTTCCTTATGCTCTAGCGCTTAGAGAGTTCTTTTCAGCCTATAAAATGCGTGCTCAAATGAATACAAAATATATGGATTCATCAACGAGAGAAGCGACTGTAACGCACGTCTTAAACCTTCTGATTTCAAGACTTACGTCAGCTGATATCCAAAGTACAATCACACCTGATGAAGGTAGAAATGTGCCTTGGCATGTTTATAATATTGAAGCACTTGATACTGCTAAGCAAGCAATGGTTGGTATGGATGATTTAATGAGCATGCTAGATTTAAAACAAGACGGTTACCTAATGAAAACAAAAAAGGAAATTCAGGAGCGCGCTGTATTAATGCTAGAAGAAATTATTGAAATGGGTGGTTATTTCAAAGCTGTTGAAGCTGGGATGTTCGTTGATAGCGGAAAATATCCTGAAAGATCAGGCGATGGTATCGCAAGAGAAATTAATGGAGGAATTGGAGCAAATACAGTTATAAAGAGAAATAAAAAATATATGGCACCAGTTACTGCACATTATGGATATAACAATATGGCTCAATTTGGAAAAGAATATGAAGAAAATCCATCATCGTTAATTGGAGAATCAACATTTGAAAATCCAGATTTAATTCAATATATTGATGAATTAGATGAACAAGATAATGTCAATGTTCGCATGGATGAAAATGAAGTATATCGTAGTACATCTTTACTTAAGCCAGAGGTTCAGTGGCTTGGAGATGGTGTCGTAACTGTTGATTTGTTTTTCCCAACGGATCCTTTGACAGCTGAAGCAGCCGCTATTGAAGCGGGTAAGCAAATGAATTTATCAGCTGTAGAAGTTATTCATAAGGAAGTCTTACATCCAGCTGAAGGTACGAGAGTTCAATTAAAGGGTACTGTCAATTTTGATATTGATATGGATAAATTGGTTTTGCCAAAGAAAGCAGATGTATTACCAGATGATGAAATTCTTGAATATGTGAAAAAACATGGTATTAAAGTCGTAGCTGGTACTGGTGGAAGTGATGAACATAGTGTTGGTATGCGAGAAATATTAGATATTAAGCATGGTGGTGTTGAGAAATATGGCATAAAATATACATATCTAGGAACAAGCGTTCCTATTGAAAAGTTTATTGATGCAGCAATTGAAACCCACTCAACTTGTATCATGATTTCTCTAATCATATCTCATGATGATATTCACTATAAGAATATGCAAAAGTTACATGAATATGCTATTGAAAAAGGTGTAAGAGACAAATTGATCTTAATCGCAGGCGGGACACAAGTCACACCTGAGATTGCCTTAAAATATGGAATGGACCAAGGTTTTTCTAGAGGTACACATGGTAAAGAGGTAGCAAGTTTTATCGTGAAGAAACATCGTGAAATCCATGAGAATTGATTGTTTAGTAGCCGAAATAGGCAGTACAACTACTGTCGTTAATGCTTTTAGTTTACATCAAGACCCCATTCAATTTTTAGGTAGAGGCATGTATCAAACTACTGTTGAAACTAATGTAAATGAAGGTTTAAAGAAAGCTATTTTAGATCTACAAAATAATTTAGGAGTCGAATCTCTTGAATATGATGAATTATTTGCTTCATCAAGTGCTGCAGGTGGCCTAAAAATTACAGTTCATGGACTTGTCTATGAAATGACTGCAAAGGCAGCAAAAGAAGCTGCGCTTAATGCAGGTGCTAATATTCATTTAATTACTGCTAACCTATTAGAACCAGATCAAATCGAAAAAATAAAAGAGTTACATCCAAATATCATCATTATTGCTGGTGGTACTAATTATGGAGAAAAAGAAGTAGCCTATCAAAATTTGTTATCAGTACTCTCATTAGATATTCCTGTTATATATACTGGCAATATTGTAAATCACGATAGGATTATAAAATTAAACAACCCACTAATTAGAATCGTCGATAATGTATATCCGAGAGTAGATGATTTCAATATCATTCCTCTAAGAAAAGCAATCTATGAAACATTCGAAAAGAATATCATTCATGCTAAAGGGATGAAAGATATTTTTAAAATGGTTAATGGGACGATCATTCCTACACCGGGTGCTGTTATGGATGCTACACTTATTTTAGATGAAATGTTTGATAGTGTCATGACAATCGATGTAGGTGGAGCAACCACTGATGTTCATTCTGTTTGTGATCCTAAACCTATCTATCTTAAATATAGTGAGGGTGAGCCAAGATTTAAACGTACAGTTGAAGGCGATTTAGGTGTCTATATTAATAGAAGACTTGTTATGAAAACATTTAAACAAGGCGAACTTGAAACATTAATGAATCTAGATTTAAATCAAATAGAAAAATTAGCTGAAGCAGAAAGCTTTGTTCCTATATCAAATCAAGGTAAAAAACTTATTGAATGTTTAACGAAACAATGTGTATTTCAAGCTTTAAACCGCCATATTGGTGATTTAAGAAGAGTTTTCACTACAAATGGGATGAAAGTCATACCTGATGGCAAAGACACATCTACAGTTAAAAGTATTTTTTTAACAGGTGGAGCATTACGTTACGCAAACCATCCAGAAAATATGGTTAAATCATATTTATCTAGACAGCAAAACAAGTTATCACCTGATCAAAATGCAAAAATATATATTGATCATGACTACATATTTGCATCTATTG
>Ga0307992_1000282_pt1 | contig 32902 bp, 30 predicted proteins | sample EllFjometagen133_FD_203162 | JGI IMG/M metagenome (GOLD analysis project Ga0307992, IMG submission 203162) | Marine microbial communities from Ellis Fjord, Antarctic Ocean - #133 | ecosystem: Environmental > Aquatic > Marine > Unclassified | place: Southern Ocean | collected 2014-10-08
CTTTTCTGCTCTTGATTGCATAAATTTAATTAGCTTAATTTCTTTAGCTTTAATTAAATCATGCCTTAATGTTTCACTCAACATATTTTTGTCTCTTTACTGTCAACTGTAGCATAGGACAGTGCACATAATTGACATAAATATGCTAGTCGTGGTACACTTTTTAGTTACTAGTTCTTTGAAAAATAAGATTGTAATTGGGTTAGTTACTGAGTCCGTTTCTCATGGATTTAGTAATTAATCTAATTATATTCATCTTTAAAAACTTAATAACATGGAAGAAAAAAAATATAGTGCCTTACAGGCCTTATTATTGACGCCTGAGAAAATCAGTGAAGTATCTCTTGATCCTCAAAAAATTCTGGGGACTCTTATGTCAGGGGGTGATTGGGACCAGAGCAAATTAGGAGCTTTGATGAATAGGCCAGATGTAACTGGCTTTCTAGCTTATAATCTTCTGAGAACATCATTGGAAGAAATCTCTTCAAATTTTTTTAGGATTATAGCAAAATTGTATTGTGATAAGTTTATTGCAAAAGGGACTCAACAGGAAGGTCTTTGTTACACCCTAATGACTTTACAGTTATGGATTCACTTTGATGATTCTAGGGCGAGGATGATATTACCAGAAATTGGTCCGATAATATCAGTGCTTATTGCTCGCTGGCCTGTATATCAGAATTCGGCGGTAAGACTATTTGAGGATATGGAGGAGTATTTTAAAGGATACAGTGATAAAAGCACTTTTCCTGGAGATACAGAGTCTCCTTTTAGTTTTGTGTATGATAATCATGTCAGGAAAGAAGTTGTGCAGCGCATATTTCCTTTTATAGGACAGCATCTTATTCAGATAGCCAGCAAAGGGAAATATTATCAAAAGTCGGAAGATTTACAAGCTTTTGCAATTAGGGAATATTTTTCTCATAGTGAAAAAGCTGGTCCTTTGTATATCAAATCTATTGAAAGCACTTTTACTCTTAATGACATTAAACCTCTGTTTTCGTATAAGTCTAATGGAGCAATGGAAACATTTTTATTATCTGATGATGGTAAGATGGCTAAGAATCGTTTTATTAATCTTTGTAAAAATGCTTCGGCGAATGAAGTTTTCACTTTAATACGTTATCGTATGAACTATGCAGGATTCTATTTTAAAGAGAATAAAGCTTATTCAAATCTTTCTCTTGAGGAAAAAGCTGAGTTTATAAAACCATATTCTCACAATTTAGAATCTAATCAGCCCGATAAGCAAGGAGAGTTGTTGAGGCTATGGATAAATGATTCCGAGTGGAATAATCCTAAAAGATTACTTTCTGATCTCACCTTGATAGCCTTGAAGAAAAGACATATTTTTTCTTTCAACAGGGAAAAGCTTTTTATAGAATTGATTGAAGTTCTTCTTCGTCGTTTATATGGTAAAGACGTCTTACATGAAAATCAAAAAAGAGTGAACACAATTTTTCTAAAAAAAGTTGTTGAAGGGAATTATGTAGATTCAGAAGATTATCCTCTTGACTCTCAAGAGCTTTGGTTTATAATTATGCTTCTTAATTTGAAGGGTAAGCGTTATCAAGTACGTTTATTGAAAAAGCAACATACTTATACGGATTATTTCTATGAAGCAGTTAATAAAAGACTCAATATTCTTTTTGTTGAATATGTTGTGACTTGTTTGCCAAAGTATAGTACTGATGATGCCTATGAGGTGGTTAGTAAAGCGAATGCTTATCATAATGAGGAAGCTGTAAAAATTCTAATTGAGCGTAGTGATTTAAGCTATAAACAAGCAGATTCTCTAATGAGAGAAATCAATTATGAGAGAATTAATAAGCAGTCTGTGGAGACGTTAAAAGTTAAACTAATAGCTTGGATTAATAGTCGGAAGCTAAATAAAGATTGTTTGGCAACGGCTGTTAGCTTATTAAAGAATTCTAAATGGGGCATAGCTTCGGTGGATATAATTTTTCAGGTGGCACTTAATCGGAAAGGTTTTTCTGAGCTCTCTGTATTGTTAACAGCACTAAGAGAAATTATTGGCGATAATGTGGTTGATAATAGGGATGGTCTTATTGGTGATATTACTATGCGGGCTATACGTCTTAAAATGGTGAGCCATATAGAGGCTCATCATAATACGCGCGAAAAAGCTCTGATATTTTGTCAGCATCAAGTTTTTAAAGGTAGTTTGGAAAATTGGGTCTGGTTTTATGGACGATATCCGTTAACTAGCTTACAAGACCTTAATTTATCATCCTTGAATAAGGATCTGCTTTTGAGAATCTTTCGTAATGAAAGTGTACCAAGAAATAATTTGTTAAATTTTTGGAAGGCAGCATCTTTTAAAAGCTTTACTCCAGAGTTTTTAGGAGACTATATTCTTAATAATAAAGCGTATTTTCATGATCATCCCGGATGGATAAATTTAAGTCTTCAGGAGAGATTGGACTTATTCAATTCATTTTGCAAAGGAGATCATGCGAAGATGTTAGTGTCTTTTAAGAATGATTTTGCAGATTTGTGGAAAAAGGGAGAATGGACAACAGAGAAGTATCTCACCGTGGTGGAAACTATTGATCCATATCCTGGTAATCTTAATATTTTTGCAGGACTAGTTCTTGAACTAATTACCTAAAAAATTAGGTTAAGGCTCAATCACAAGATTGGGCCTTTTTATATTAAAGAATTTAGACTCAGCACCTGCATTTTTCGAGTATCCTAATTTCATTATGAAATTATTATGATAATTAGAAGGCGTTTATTGTTGGTTTAATGGTCAAAAATGGTTGGTGAAAGTGCTATATTTGCTGTAATATTAAATTAGAATTAGAAACAAATATAAAACAGTTAATAATATGTTAAAAAAAACACTGTCCGCTATGTTTAAGCGCTAAAGTAATTAAATGGGGCATTAGGAATAAGCGACAGCGCTATAAATGTAAAAGATGTCATCAATTATTTGTCTGGAAGAATAAAGGCAAGTCGAAAGATAAACAAAAAACATGGTTCAAAAAGTGGGTGATGGGACGAAGAATGATTGGAGAAATAGCAAAGGAGAAAAAATGTTCAGTCAGCACTATTCAGAGATTGTTTAAAGAGTATTTAGACAATCCGCCAACACCTCAGATTAGGAATAACAAAGAATGTCATCTAATAATAGATGGTACCTATACTAGTGATTTTTGTGTTATTTATTATTTTGATAATGACCTAAAACATCTCCAATATTTTGAAGTGGTAAAGAGTGAAAACTATCTGGATTTTAAATTGAGTCTAGAACTATTGAAAGCAACTGAATTAAACATCATCAGTATCACCTCAGATGGCGATAAAGGGCTGATTATGGCGATTAGAGAGGTTTTTCCGGGGATAAGACATCAACGCTGTATTACTCACGTTCAAAGAATGGGGCTTGCCTATTTAACGAGATTTCCAAAGTATAAAGCAGGCAAAGAATTGAGATTAATTGTTAATGATTTACACAAAATATATAGTCATGAAGATAGAACAGAATGGGTTAAACGTTATCGAGACTGGGAAGCAATTTATTATGATTTTTTAAACGAACGAAACAGTCTTTTGTCTGATATAAAACTATACAAACACTATGGCATCAGACGAGTGAGAACATTAATTAATAATAGTTTACCTCACTTATTTCATTATCTTGATGATCCTAAAATACCCAAATCAAATAATGGTTTAGAATGCCGCTTCTCTTATTTAAAAAACAACCTCCGATTTCATCGGGGGCTGTCTAATAAACACAGAAGGTCCTTCCTCTTGTGGTATAACTGGTTCAAATATAATGACTAAATTACCAACTGTTTTTGACCATTAAACCTATTGTTATATATTCTGCATAACAAAAACCCCTACAGTATGGTAGGGATTTTTTATAATATTCATCTTAAATATAATTTCCAATTTAGAAGCGTTTTTCCAGAGGACGAGCCTCATTAACAGCCACGTGACGACCATCTAACTCTTGATCATTCCACATAGTGATGGCAGCCTGAGCCATTTCCTCGGTTTCCATCTCCACAAAGCCGAAGCCTTTGGAGCGCTGAGTCATGCGGTCTTTGATAATAACAGCGGAAATAACAGTGCCAGCCTTGGCAAAGGCCTCAGTTAAAGTTTCCTCAGTTGTCTCAAAAGATAATCCGCCAATAAATAATTTTTTCATATTTTTTTAATCTAGAAATAATTAGACAATAATCTTAACGCTAGGGCTCATGGAAGCACATAGGGAAATATTTTTAATATATGTTCCTTTGGCGGTAGCCGGTTTAACTTTGTTAACAGCCCCAATAAAAGCCTGATAATTTTCTAATAATTTTTTATCATCAAAGCTTAATTTGCCGATAACAACGTGTAGATTACTGGTATCATCATTTTTAAAGTTAACCTTACCTTTCTTTAGCTCTTCAATTGTTTTAGCTGGGTTAGGAGTAACAGTGTCATTCTTAGGAGAAGGCATTAAGCCACGAGTACCCAAGATTTTAGCAATGGCTGATAGACTTCTCATCATTAAAGGTTCAGCAACAGCCACTTCAAATTCAGTTTTACCAGTTTTCTTAATTTCGGCAATTAATTCATCACTGCCAACAAATTCAGCTCCGGCTGCTTTACAAGCAGCTTCGCTATCAGGTGATACAAAAGCGGCTACGCGTACTGTTTTACCAGTACCATTGGGCAGGTTAACGGCGCCACGTACCAATTGTTCGCTCTTTTTAGGGTTGATGCCTAAGCGGATATGAACTTCAACGGAAGGATCGAACTTAGTTTTGCTTAATTTCTTAACGATAGCAATGGCCTCCTCAATATTATAAAGAGTCATTTGTTCGTAAATGGCAGAATAATCTTTTTTAGCTTTCTTTACTTTTTTTGTTTTTTCAACTTTTTTTGTCATATATTTGTCGTGGTGGAATAACGCCAGTGGTCAAAAAAAATGATCATCAAGCTCCCACAATAATTAATTAATCTTTAACTTCAACACCCATCTGACGAGCGGTGCCAGCAATGATATTCATAGCTGCATCAAGATCGTTAGCGTTTAAATCGGGTAATTTAATGGTGGCGATTTCTGCTAGTTGAGCTTTAGTGATTTTACCGACCTTGTCAGAACGAGGGTTACCAGAGCCTTTTTTAATACCAGCCGCTTTCTTAATTAATGCAGAAGCAGGAGGAGTTTTTAGAATAAAAGTATAAGTACGATCTTCAAAAACAGTAATTTCTACTGGAATGATATTACCCATTTTATCACGAGTAGCTTCATTAAACTTTTGGCAGAATTCAGCGATGTTTAAACCGTGCTGACCTAAAGCTGGTCCGACCGGAGGAGCTGGATTAGCTTGTCCGCCGGCGATTTGTAATTTAATTTTTGCTTTAATTACTTTAGCCATATAATGAAATTTTTGAGCTTGACCGTAGAAGCAACCGGGAAAGCCTGTTTATATAATAAATTTATGATTTCTTAATTTGTAGGAAATCTAATTCAACCGGAGTTTCACGGCCGAACATGGAAACGGAAACTTTAACCTTACCTTTAGCTTCGTCAATACTGGTAACTTTGCCTTCCATATTTTTAAAAGGGCCTTCGTTAATTTGAACAGCAGAGCCAATAATCACATCAATTACGAACTTAGGATCTTCAACGCCCATACGTTTCTGTAATGATTTAACCTCTTCGTCACTAATTGGGGTAGGAATGGTTCCAGTACCGATAAAACCAGTAACATTAGGAGTATTACGAACAACATACCAAGAATCATCAGCCACTTCCATTTCTACTAAAATATAGCCGGGGAAGATTTTCTCTTCAGCGACTTTACGTTTACCATTCTTAATTTTAATTTTCTTTTCGGTAGGAATAAGAATATTGAAGATTTTATCTTCCATATCCAAAGACTCAACTCTTTGTTTTAAATTTTCAGCAACATTTTCTTCGTAACCAGAATAGGTATGTAAAACATACCAGCGTCTTCCTTGGTTTAATAATTGTTTAGCCATAAGTTTAAAGACGTCTGTTGGCCAATTTTAATAATTGACCTTAGTACGCGTGTTTCGAAGAAAAGTTATTTTATAATAAGGGTTTCAAGACCATAATTAAAAATATAGTCTAAAATACCCAAAAAGGCAGCAACACCTAAAGAAATGCCAATCACTAATAAAGTATAATGGTAGGTTTCTTTTTTGCTTGGCCAAGTAACTTTTTTCATTTCCTCCAGTGATTCCTGAAGATAGCGGATGATTTTGCTCATATTAGGTTAATTTTGTAATATTAAAAAGAGCCTTTAGGGCCAGTTTTTTTATCTGCTTATATATTACCCAAATCCATAGGTGCTGTCAAGGTATTTAGAGTATTCCCGTGTCAAAGCAATTTAGAGTATTCCCGTTGCTTTTTCAAGGTAAACAAGATAAAATAAAAATGAATGAAAAATTTATATGGTTAGTCCAAATTTAGCAACAAAAAAAATTCCTACTGACGGAGAAGAAATGAATGAAAATGCAAAGAAGCTTTTTCAGGCAATTTATAACGATCTTAATCATGAAGATAAGAATGATGACGAAACTCCGCGTCTACAAGTATCTGAGCTTATTTCTAAGATGGCCTTTTTTTATGAAAAGGTTAGAAATGCTGTTGACTATGAAGAAGATCATCTATTACGTAAGAATGCGATCGCTCGCATTTTGCGTCGTCAGATTGTGATTGAAGGTTTACTGAAAATGCAAAGCACGGAAGCGCTAGCTCGTCATTTGTTAGAAGAACTAATTCGGGGTAGTTATTTACCCAATAATAAACTTCCAGAAGTTAAAGTAACTGAGGTGGCGCGTACTTTAGATAAGTATTTGCGCTTACGTACGGCTTGCTTGAGTTTAAATAATTCTCGTCTTGGTTTTAAGACAGATATTAATAAGGCTAAAAATGAGATTCAAGAGAAAAACCGTTTGGTTAACTGGTTGTTAACTTTAGCTGCTTGTGAAATTGAAGAAAATTTAGGTGTAGCTCAGACTAAGCAAGCCATGGTTAATATCATGTTTGATTCTTTAAGTAAAATAATCAAGTTACCAGCTGACATGCCGTATGCTGAGGATTTAGAGATTCAGATTTATTTAAGCATTGGTCGTAATTATGCTCGCTTTGACGATGATATGCTTGCCTTTGTTTTGTTTAAATATTATAACCAGGATTGGGTTGATGATAAGATCGATACTGTTTTTGTTATTAGTGACGAAAAGATCGCAGCTGTTGCTGATAATATTACAAACATCCATTTTGCTATTGCTGAACAGTTAAAACATCCCTTGCGCAAGCAATTGGATAAAATTGTTCGTCGCTACGCTTTATATTTTAGCGTTTTACAAGAAGCGATTGATGGTAATCCAGCTAAGATTTACAATGAGTTCAAGCAAAATCCTAAGAATTTTTTCAATGCCATTCGTAAAGTTTGTAATAATAAATACAAAAAAGCTAAATCGCGTTTATGGCGAGCCGCTTTACGTAGTATTATTTATATCTTTTTGACTAAGTCCATCTTTGTATTTTTAATTGAAATTCCGGCAATTCATTGGTTTAACGAACCACTTAATCTTGTCACCCTGGCGATTAACGTTGCCTTTCCGGCAATTCTGTTGTTTTTGATTGTTTCCTTTACGCGCGTGCCAAAGGGAGATAATACCGATCGGATAGTGGAAGGGGTAAGGGAAGTGGCCCTATTGGGACATGAACGCCAGCAAGCAATTTTATTACGCCAGCCCAAGAGGCGTCATGGAGTAATAAATTTTGTTTTCAATGTTATTTATACAGCCACCTTCTTTGTGTCCGTTTATTTTGTTGTTTGGGTGTTGGATAAGATGAACTTTACTTGGGTAAGTATGGTGATATTCTTATTTTTCTTAGCTTTTGTAAGTTTCTTTAGTATTATTGTTAGTCGAGGTGTTAAAGAATTATTAGTTGTGAAAAAGAAGGATAATTTAATTTCTTTCTTGATTGATTTGTTTTACATGCCTATTATTATGGTTGGTAAATGGCTTTCTAATAATGTTTCTAAAGTTAATGTCTTTGTCTTTATTTTTGATTTTATTATTGAAGCTCCTTTTAAGATTTTGGTTGACGTTGCGGAGGAGTGGACTAAATATGTTAAAGAAAGAAAGGATAATGTTGTCTAATTATGTCACTTGGAACTTTATATGTGGCGGCGACGCCCATTGGCAATTTGGAAGATGTTAGTCTGCGCGCTTTACGCATTTTTAAGGAAGCAGATTATATTTTGTGTGAAGATACAAGAACCACCCGTCAATTATTAAATAAATACGAGATTAAAACCGCTACTATTTCCTATCATCAGCATTCCGGTGGTGGTAAGATAAGGCAATTGTTAAGATATTTAGCAGAGGGGAAGAATTTAGTTTTAGTGTCTGATGCTGGTACGCCGGGAATTTCTGATCCGGGCTCAATGTTGGTAGCAGCGGCTCGTGAAGAATACGGACAAGACCTGGCGGTCGTTCCTTTGCCCGGAGCCAACGCGGCTATTTCTGCCTTATCGGTTTCAGGTTGGCCAGTTGACCGTTTCACTTTCTTTGGTTTTTTACCTCACAAAAAAGGACGTCAAACCATGCTTAAAGAAATTTTAGTTAATGATTATCCGGCTGTGTTTTATGAATCTAAGCATAGAATCGCTAAATGTTTGCGAGAGATGTCCATTATCATTGCCGAGTACGAGCTAAATATAGAAGTGATGTTAGCGCGTGAGCTAACGAAGATGTTTGAGAGTCTATATTTTGGTCAACCAGCTGAGTTGGCAGAACAATTAGCCAATGATTTGGATATGCAAAAAGGAGAGTTTGTTGTGTTGGTCAGAAAAATAAAAAAATAATTATGTCTAAAACAAATAAATTTTATATTACCACTACTTTGCCCTACACTAATTCCGATCCTCATATTGGTTTTGCCGCCGAATTGATTAAAGCGGATGTGATTGCTCGCTATCAAAGATTACGAGGCAAGGAGGTTATTTTTAACACTGGCACCGATGAACACGGTTTAAAAATTTATCAACAGGCAGAAGATGCTGGTTTGTCACCCCGAGCTTATTGTGATCCTTTTGCTGCTCGTTTTGCTTCTTTAAAGAATGCTTTAAATTTAAGCTTTACTAATTTTATCCGCACTTCTGATGAGCACCATGAAAAAGCTGCTCAAGAATTTTGGCGTCGTTGTGAAAGTAATGGTGATATTTATAAAAAAACATACTCAGTTAAATATTGTGTTGGCTGTGAATTAGAAAAAACCGACTCAGAATTAGTGGACGGTCGTTGCCCACTTCATCCTAATCGTGATTTAGAGATTATTGATGAGGAAAATTATTTCTTCCGTTTCTCCAAATACCAGCAAGTCTTATTAGATCATTATGAAGCCCATCCAGATTTTGTGGTACCGTCTCATCGTTTTACAGAAATAAAGAATTTTGTGAGTGGTGGTTTGCAAGATTTTAGTATTTCCAGACTGAAAAGCAAAATGCCTAACGGTATTTCTATTCCTGGTGATGATGAGCAGGTTATGTATGTTTGGTTTGATGCTTTAGTTAATTATATTTCCACTTTGGGTTGGCCTGAAGATCAAGATAATTTTGACAATTATTGGCCGGCTTTGCAGGTTTGTGGCAAAGATAATTTGCGTCAGCAGTCAGCCATGTGGCAGGCGATGTTATTATCAGCTAAATTACCACTTTCTAAACAAGTATTGATTTTTGGTTTTCTAACGGTCAATGGACAGAAGATTAGCAAGAGCTTAGGTAATGGCATTGATCCTTACGAGCTGACAAATAAATATAGTGGAGAAGCATTGCGCTATTATTTATTAACTGAAATTTTGCCTTTTGAGGATGGAGATTTTTCTGAAGAACATTTGCGTACGAAATATAACGCCGACTTAGCTAATGGCTTGGGCAATCTAGTGGCTCGCATTAGCACTTTACTTGAGAAAAATAGTATTGCCACTAATTTAGTAGCAGATAAAACAGAGGCACTTCGTCGCTTAAGCGAAGAGAGTGGTTTAAATAAATATCAGTTTCACAGATCCCTGCAGTATATTTGGCAAGAAATTGCTGCTTGTAATGAGGAATTAACTGCCAAAGCTCCCTGGAAATTAACTGAAGTTTCCGAAATTGAAGCGATTTTAAAGCCTTTGGCTGTTCGTATTTTAAACATTGCCTTAATGCTACAAGTTTTCTTGCCGCTTACGGCTGAAAAGATTATTAAACAGTTTACACAAAAACAAATAAATAAAGCTGAATCTTTATTTCCGCGTTTAATGGCGGAAAAAATAGAAACTAAATAAAAAATATGTCCTATTTTGACATCGCTCTATTAATTATTATTGCTGGTTTCGTTTTTAATGGGCTAGCTAAAGGATTAATTCGTTTGCTTGGTAAGTTAGCGGGATTAATTGTTGGTATTTTCATTGCTAGTCATTTTTATCTACAATTTTATCAGTGGAGTCAGGGAATATTTGGTGGTCGGGAATCGCTGGGTAAAGTAATTTCTTTTATTATTGTTTTTATACTTGTGACTTTAGTAATTAACTGGGTTTTCATCATAATTGAAAAAATATTTAAACTAATTTCTATTATTCCTTTTACCAGCTTGATTAATCGTTTATTAGGTGGAGCTCTTGGTTTTATTGAGGGGTCTTTATTTATCGGTATGATTTTGTTTGTGGCTTCAAAGTATGCCTGGATTGGTAGTTTATTTGGAGATTATTTAGTTTCTTCGCAGGTCGCACCTTTTTTCTTAACCATCGTGCAAATAGTAGCTCCAATTCTACCAGCCACCTTAAAAGCTCTACAATCAGTGATCTAGTGATTTATGGATAAAGAATTTTTAAACTCTATTGATGATGTTAATTTGCGCCGCCGTTTGGTGGCGCGTTTAAGGTCGGGTGAGGTCTTGATGCTACCGAGTGATACTATTTATGGTCTATCTTGCCGAGCTGATAATCTCTTGGCTATAGAAAAAATCTTTGCTATTAAAAAAAGAGATAGAAATAAGCCTCTGATTATTTTAGTTTCAAGTATTAGCATGGCTAAAAAATATTGCTTTATTAATTCCAAGCAAACAGAAGTTTTAAAAAAAATATGGACAGGAAAGCGTCCAACTTCAGTATTATTAAAACATCGAGGATTATTACCAAAAGAAATATCGACCTCCAGCCCTTATTTGGCAGTGCGTTTGCCCAAAAGTGATTTTTTGCGTAAAATGATAAGAGTATTGGCTGTTCCACTTGTTTCCACCAGTGCCAACTTAAGTGGTCAAAAAGTTTTAGATGGAGATTTAGCTTGGTGTAAGTTTAAAAAAAAGCCGCGACCAGATTTAGTTTTATTTGGTGGTAGAAATGCTAAATTGGCCTCCAGATTATTATTTCTTAATGTAGATGGTAGCCAAAAAGTTTTAAGGAAATAACATTTTATTTATGAATAGTCCTGAAGAAAAAATACCTCATTCAACTTCGTCTCGACGTTGGTTGTTTATAATTGTATTGATGGTTGTTTCTTTTGGAGCTGGTCTAAGTTGGGCGGCGAGAGATAATAACAACTCTCAACAAATTGCTTATTCACCTGAAGCGACAGCTATTCAAAATGAATCATTATTCAGTTTTAATTTATATTGGGAAGTTTGGGATCGTCTAAAGAGCGATTATGTTGATAAGAACATGATTAAGGATGAGGATATGTTCTATGGTTCTTTGCGTGGTTTAGCTTCTTCTATGGATGATCCTTATACTATTTTTATGGACCCGGCTGAAGCTAAAGAATTCGCGGATGATTTATCGGGCACTTTTGAGGGCATTGGCGCTGAGGTGGGTATGCGTGACGATATTGTTACTATTATTGCTCCTCTAAGTGGTATGCCGGCTGAAAAAGCGGGTTTACGTTCCGGTGATAAAGTCTATACTATTGATGATGAAAGCACCATTGGACTAACTATTGACCAGGCAGTTAAGAGAATCCGTGGTCCTAAAGGCACCGAGGTTAAATTAACCGTTATCAGAGAAAGTGAGGATGCTCCTCTTAATATCATTATTACTCGTGGTTTAATTGTGGTAAAAAGTGTAAAAACAGAAATGAGGTCTGATGGTATTTTTGTTATCAGTGTTAGCAATTTCAATGATGATACCATGAGTTTATTTAATGTTGCCGTTAAAGAAGCTCTAACTAAAGATCCTGAAGGCATAATTTTAGATTTGCGTAATAATCCTGGTGGATATTTAGATACTGCCATTGGCATGGCTAGTGCCTGGGTAAAAGAAGGTCCAGTAGTAGTTGAACAATTTGGTGAAGGTCGTCGTCAGGAATATTTTGCTAACGGTAATAATAGTTTAGGAGAATTCAAAACAGTTGTACTTATTAATGAAGGCAGTGCTTCTGCCTCAGAAATTGTGGCTGGAGCCCTAAGGGATTATAATAAGGCAAGTTTAGTTGGTGGTAAATCTTTTGGTAAGGGTTCTGTTCAGAGTCTACGTAGTTTAAGTGATGGCTCCACTCTAAAAGTGACAGTTGCCAAGTGGCTTACACCGGCTGGAGATTTTATTAATGATAAGGGAATCACGCCTGAATATGAAGTTGAATATACCAAAGAAGATTTTGATAAGGAAATTGATCCACAATTAGATAAGGCTCTCGAATTAATCTTAAATGGAGATATAAATACTAATAAATAAATAAATATCGTTGGCTGTCTGGTTGGCGTTAATTTTTTTTGATTTATGCAAAAAAATAAAAAAGTATCTGCGGCAAAAAAGCAGGAAACAAAAACAAATCCAAAATTCATCTTTGTTGTTGGCGGCGTGATGTCTGGTGTTGGTAAGGGGGTGAGCACAGCGTCTATTGGTCAAATTTTGCAAGCGCAGGGTTATAACGTTAGTGCTATTAAGATGGATCCTTATATTAATGTTGATGCTGGCACAATGAATCCGATTGAGCATGGTGAAGTTTTTGTGACTGAAGATGGCGATGAAACTGATCAGGATTTAGGCAATTATGAGCGTTTTTTGGGTAGGAATATTTATCGAGAGAATTACATGACTACCGGTCGCATTTATCAGACTGTTATTAATAGGGAAAGAAATTTAGAGTATAAGGGTAAGTGTGTGCAGGTGGTGCCACATATTCCTCAGGAAATTAGGGCTCGTATTGATAAGGCAGTGGAAAAAAGTGGTGCGGAAGTAATGATTATTGAAGTTGGTGGTACTGTCGGTGAATATGAAAATCTTTTATTTTTAGAAGCGGCCAGGATAATGAAACTTTATAATCCCAAGGATGTACTTTTTGTAATGGTTTCCTATCTACCTTTACCTAGTAAGCTTGGCGAAATGAAAACTAAACCAACTCAGCATGCAGTTCGTAATTTAAATAGTGCTGGTATTCAACCTGATTTTTTAATTGCTCGCAGTGAAAAGCCAATTGACAATGTGCGTCGGGAAAAATTAGCAATGCATTGCAATGTTGCTATGCAGGATGTTATCGCCGCTCCAGATGCTGATTCAATTTATGATATTCCTTTGAATTTTGAAAAAGAAAATCTAAGTCATCGTATTCTAGAAAAACTAAACCTACCTGTGCGTCGCAAAGATGCTAATAATAGTGAATGGAAGAAATTTGTGGCTGCCACTAAGAGCAATAAGAAGATTGTTGAAATTGGTATTGTTGGTAAATATTTTGCCACTGGTGATTTTAATCTAACTGATTCCTATATTTCTGTGATTGAATCCGTGAAGCATGCCGCTGCTGCTAACCATTGCCATGTTAATTTACATTGGTTAAGTGCAGAAGAAGTTGGCAAAGAGGGAACTAATGTTCTAAAAGGTATGGATGCCTTAATTATTCCTCAGGGTTGGGGAGGAAGAGGTTCTGAGGGTAAGATTGCTGCTATTAAATATTGTCGGGAAAAGAAAGTGCCATATTTTGGTCTTTGCTATGGTATGCAAATGGCAGTAATTGAATTTGCTCGTAATGTTGCTGGTTTAAAAGAGGCTAATTCGGCTGAAATTGATCCAAAAACACCAGATCCAGTTATTCATATTATGCCCGGACAGGAAAAATTAATTGCTGAGAAAGGTTATGGTGGAACTATTCGTTTAGGGGCTTGGCCTTGTCGCTTAGTTCCAGGAACACGTTTAGCTACTGCTTATGCTAAATATACAAAAGATAAAGTAGTGTCTGAGCGTCATCGCCACCGTTATGAGTTTAATTCCGATTATCGTACTCGTTTTGAAAGCTTAGGTTTAATTGTGGCTGGCACTTCGCCTGATAATAAAATTGTAGAAGCGATCGAGTTAAAGGATCATCCTTTCTTTGTGGGCGTACAATTCCATCCGGAATATATCTCCAGACCATTATCTCCTCATCCACTTTTTGTAGCTTTTATTAAAGCTAGTTTAGAGAATAAGGAAAATAAAAAGAAATAGATTGTATAAGTGATGTTTGCTACATTATTTATTGTTATTAATATTGTTATAAAACATTATTGATTCTATGAGCTATATTCATTGGTTGGTTGTATTAAGTGCATTGATCGGTATTGTGGGGTCGTATGCCTATATTAGAGATACTTTAGCTGGAAGAACTCAGCCCAATAGAGTGTCTTGGTTTTTGTGGGCACTAGCTCCACTGATAGGAACTGGGGCTGCTTTATCAGCACAGGCAGATATTTGGGTAACTGTTCGTATTTTTTTGGCAGGATTCTTACCTCTATTAGTTTTTATAGCTTCTTTTATTAATAAAAAGAGTTATTGGAAAATAACATCATTTGATATAATTTGTGGTTCATTTTCTGTTTTAGCTTTAATTGCCTGGTTAATATTTGATTCTTTCCAGCTAGCGATACTAGCAGCTGTTATAGCGGATGGCTTTGCCACCCTGCCAACTATACGGAAAGCTTGGATATTTCCAAAAACTGAAACAGGTTTAGCATATATATTGGGATTTGTGAGTACTATATTAATTCTTCCATCAATTCCTACGTGGAATATAGAAAACTCTGCTTTTCAAATATACCTCTTGATCGCAAATTTCTTACTCCTAACTGTCGTATACAGGAAGAAAATATTCTTTAGACCATCGAATTGAAATAACTAACTTCTGCCTGAAAATGTTCAGGATATTTTATCTCATTTAACCACTTAAGCGTTATAAAATCCTCCCATCCGGGGAGCTTTATTGACAAAAGCATATTTTTACGGTATGCTTTTTTCACAGTTAAAATAGTTCTTAAAAACCAAAAAAATATAAAATGTTAGATATTCAGAAAAATAGCCCAAGTAACATTAAAACAGTGTGGAAGCAAAGATATTATTATCATATTAAGAAAGATAATATGCTTAAGAGCCTTGTTATAATATTTAGAAAAAACGGTAATTGCTGGAATATGAAAAAAGATCTTTTTGATCAAATAGTTATTAAAGAGAACTTAAAAGAATCTTTATATTTTGATCGTATTTATGCAGAAGTTTTAGAGATTGATGGTGATTTTATTCACTTCAGTCAATATGTGGCAGATTATTTGTTAGAAAATAATTGGAAATTCTCGTTTAGAAATCTCCTAAAACGTCTTAGAAATGCTGTATCCATTAGAAATCTCTTAAAACGTCTTAAAAATGTTATATCTATAAAATGATAGATTTTTAGCAATTAAGATATAAATCCCACTTTATAAACACAAAGCGGGATTTTTTATTTTTTATCAATAGCTAAAATGTGGTGAAACTTTTGATGTTTACGACAATAAAGAAGTTTTGAAGTAGGCCCGCTATCGGGAGCTCATATTTGGGCTATGTATAACAAAAAACACTCTTTTTGCAAGGAGTGTTTTTTTATCTAGTAATGGTTTATTTAATTACGCTAACAATTTTAGATGCTTTTAGCTTTCCATTAAACTTTCTTAATTTTTTATTGCTAAATGTAACAGTTCCATCAGCCACTGCGAAAAGGGTATCGTCGTTACCGCGACGTACGTTTTCGCCTGGATGGTACTTAGTTCCGCGTTGGCGGATAATGATGTTTCCGGTTTTTGCGCTTTGGCCGCCGGAAAGTTTAACGCCTAAACGCTTACTCTCTGAATCACGGCCTAAGGCGGTTGAGCCACCGGCTTTTTTATGTGCCATACAGGTGTAAAAAACAGCTGTCGTCCTTATCATAAGAAAGCGGACGGCCGCTTTTTCGTTAAAGATTATTTAATCAATAAAGCTAATATAACAAAATATTTTAGCTATGTCAACTGTATTTAATGATAATTTCTAGCTATCTATGTGATGGTTGAGTATGTTTGTATTTTTATTTGTAATTTATATAAGTGAAAATTTTGACAAAAATATACTTATAATGGTATATTTCTTCATTACCTTAACAATTTAATATTCACCTAAAATAATGAAGTAATGAAAACCGAATTGAAACTAAGTTTGAAATTGAAGAGGCATCTTATAAATAATAAGATATCCCCTGTATTTATTAATTTTGAGAAATCATTAATTGAGGAAACTAAAGATTATCAAATTTTGCTATTAGAAAAACCAAATTCTGTTGCTTTCGAAATTGAAGCATTAGAATGGACGTATCCTTCAGAAAAAGTTCTACTAATTTATGATGTTGGCTCTGAAAAAATTTCTGTTTTTCCCTTAGAATTTTCCTTCAAGCTCGCCGGCAGAAAAGTTGAAGATGAGTTTAATTTTTGTAATTATCATGCTCTGAAAATATGTGAACAACATATTTTAATTACAGTGATTGGGCAAGATCTTGATAGTAATCATAGCTGTCTTGATATCGTCCTATTAACTCCTGATGGAAATATTATTTCTGTATGGAAGGCAGAAAATTGTAATGCGTATAAAAATAATATTTCCGATTTTCATCAATTGCAACCCGGCCATTGGATTGCTAATTTGACATTTGATCAGAGAGAACAGAATAAACCACTGGTTCATTGGCTTTGTCTTTTATCATTAAATCATAATTTTGCTCACAGTTTATCATTAGGGGGAAAGTATTTACCCAATACGGGAACTCTGCTGGCTTCAAACACCAATGAAATAAGTAGTTGGTTTAGTCCAGAAATTAATAACATGTCTAATTTTTTTGTTTTAGCAAGTCATTATCAATGCTGTATTTATCGTTTTGATAAGCAACATCATCGTTATGATAAAATTGCCGATATTATTTTAGAGCGATCTTTTTTTAGTAATATTAGTAAGGTTATTTTATCTGATGATGGAATAATCGTTATTTTAAATGATGGGAGAAGTTTGGTGCAATCGTGCAGTTTTCACTTTTCATTTAAAAACTAAAATTGAAAAAATTTAAGTTAAAGCCTATTTCTGACTGAAATAGGCTTTTTAAATATATTTTAGATATTATATATAATTATTAATGATGGATTTATGACGAAATTTTAGTTAAACGCCTCTTAAAATCTATTTCTTAACATTTTCATAATAATCTCTAATATCCAGCTGTTATTATTTTCAAAATATGCTATAATTTAGGTATTAATATTTTAAAAATATCAGCTAAATAACAGGTAATCATGTGTTATTTTTCTGCTTAAAAATTATGGTAAAAGTTGACCAAAATAAGTGCATTGGCTGCGGTCTTTGTTCTGGAATGTGTCCAGATGTTTTTATTATGAATGCCGATGGTAAAGCTGAGGTATCAAAGCAAGGAGATGAAGATTGTGCTAAAGGTGCGGCTGGTAGTTGTCCAGTTGACGCTATTACTATTTAATTATGTCTAGTGAAAATAAATTAGAACAAATAAATCCAGTTGCGCCTGAGCAGGTGCCTTTGGGCAATAAAATTGAATCTACTCCTGAGACTGCCGTCGAAAGACAGGAAACGCCTAAAATAGATAAGAAGAATGAGCAGGTTAAGGTGGCTCCTCCGGTTGCTGCCGTGTCAGTTAAAAGTCCAGTTTCATCAGTGGACGATTTTCATCGTCGCCGGGCGGCGGCTATAGATGATATTTTAGAGGATGGTTTAGATAAATTTTTTTTAGAAATGAGTCCACAGGAGCAAAAACGTTTTAAAGAAGAGGGTGAAAAAACTGTCTTTAAGATTAATAAACTTTTAGACAAGGCCAAAGTTAGTGTCAGTAAGATTGTATCCCTGATTAAGAGCTGGTTGAATTTAATTCCTAAGACAAATCGTTATTTTTTAGAACAAGAGGCGAAGATCAAGGCAGATAAAATTTTTAAGATTAATAAAAGTTTATAAATATGAATCTTTTTGATTTAAATTCATCAATATTTTTTAAAAGTGATATTGGATTAATTGTTTTAACTCTTATTATTATTGCTATTATCGCCGCCATTGCCTTGGCTCTCTTATTTATTATTCGTTTTTTTGTGCGGCGAGCAGTCTTAAATAAATCATACTTTGATCATCAAATATTTTTAATAAGATTACCCAAAGAAAAACCTCAAGATGAAAATAAGGAAGATTCGCTACAGGAAATGCGTGAAGAAATTTCACGAGGCGAAACCATATTTTCTAGTATTGGTGGTTTGAAAGCGCAAAGGGGTTTAAGGGCCTGGTTTTTAGGCAGAAATGATCATTTTGCCTTTGAGATTGTAGCTAGTAAAAATAAAATTGCTTTTTATGCGGCTGCTCCCAGAGCCTCAGCTCGTTATTTGGAACAACAAATAACTGCTCATTATCCAGCAGCTGTGATTGAGGAGATTGAAGACTATAATATATTTGGCATGCACGGACATATTGCTGCCGCTAATTTAAAAACCAGAAAAAGTTTTGTTTTACCTCTGCGCACTTATCAAAAGATTGAGGTTGATCCTTTAAATTCTTTAATCAATATCATGTCTAAATTAGACAAGGATGAAAGCATGTCTATTCAATACGTGGTCCGCAGCGCTAAGAGTGCTTGGCATAGTCGTGTCCGTAGTGTTGTTAGACGTATCCAAAAGAAAAATTCAGTTGCTGATGGCATTAGTGGTAATGGTATTGAACAAGCTTTTTCTACTTTATTCGATGTGTTTAACGTTAAATCAAAGGAGGATAAAGATAAGCCGCTCAGCGCTGATACTCGTCGTTTATCGGCAGTAGAAGAGGAAACCTTGAAATCAATTGAGGAGAAAAATTTACGTGCCGGACTTGATGTTAATTTGCGCATAATTATTTCTAGTGTTTCTAAGGAAAGATCTAATACCTATTTAGAGAATGTGGTGAGCGTGTTTACCGAATATAACAACTATAGTTACGGCAATGTTTTTTCTCGTGCCATTAAGGGTAATCAGTCGGCTTTAATCAAAGACTTTATTTATCGTCGCTTTCGTGAAGATAACGCCTTTTTATTAAATACAGAGGAGTTAACCAGCATTTTTCATCTACCTTTAGGTCACATGGAGACGCCAAATATTTTGTGGTTAACGGCTAAAAATGCTGCCGCTCCGGCTAATGTTCCTAGCGAGGGTTTATTGCTGGGTGAAAATATTTATCGTGGTGTTAAACAAGATATTAGAATTAAACGTCAGGATAGGCGTCGTCATACTTATGTTGTAGGTAAGTCTGGTGTCGGTAAGTCAGTTCTATTGGCTAATATGGCCATCCAAGATATTCAGAACGGGGAAGGTGTCTGCGTACTCGATCCCCATGGTGATTTAATTGAAGATATATTACAGCGCATTCCTCCAGAACGCGCTGAAGATGTAGTTATTTTTTCACCAGCTGATATAGAAAGGCCCCTAGCTTTAAATTTATTGGAATATGATCCTCGTTATCCTGAACAGAAGAGTTTTGTTATTAACGAGATGATTGGTATTTTTGATAAGTTATATGATTTAAAGCAAACCGGTGGACCAATGTTTGAGCAATATATGCGCAATGCTTTGCTCTTAATTATGGATGATCCCGAAAGCGGTTCTACTTTAATGGAAATACCAAAAGTTTTATCGGATGAAAATTTTAGAAAAATGAAACTTTCTCGTTGTCACAATCGCACGGTAATTGATTTTTGGAAGAAGGAGGCAGAGAAGGCGGGCGGTGACGCCGCTTTAGCCAATATAGTGCCTTATATTACTTCTAAGCTCACTTCATTTATTTCTAATGATATGATGCGTCCAATTATTGGACAGCAGAAGAGCTCCTTTAATTTTCGTGATTTAATGGATCGTCAGAAAATATTGTTAATTGATTTACCTAAGGGTGTGATTGGCGAAATGAATGCTTATTTATTAGGTATGATTGTGGTGGGCAAAATATTAATGGCAGCTTTATCCAGAGCTGATATGCCGAGTAAAGAACGTAAAGATTTTTATCTTTATATTGATGAATTTCAGAACTTTACCACTAATTCGGTTTGTCAGATTTTATCTGAAGCGAGAAAGTATGCTTTAAATTTAATTATCGCTCATCAGTATATTGGTCAGTTGAGTAAAAATAATAACACTGAAATTAAAGATGCTGTTTTTGGTAACGTTGGTACCATGATTTCTTTTAAGATTGGTACTGAAGACGCTGAATTTTTAGTAAAAGAGTTTGCTCCGGTCTTTAATGATTATGACATGATAAATATCGACAAAGGCACGGCCTATGTGAAATTGTTAGTTGATAATAGTCCGACTAGGCCATTTTCAATGAAGACGGTTTGGCCACTTTTAGGTACACAGCGAGAGGGTATTTCTAAGAAGATTAGAACTTTAAGTCGTTTGAAGTATGGACAAGACCGGAGTATTGTTGAGGCGGAAATAATTAGACGTACTGAAACCAAAACGCCAATAATTGATATGGCTCGTGATCTTAATAAAAAATAACAGTGATATTTGCCAAAAAGACCAAAATTATACTAAGATAGCAAATAAAGTATCTAGATAAAATTAATTAAAACTCTTAATAAATTATGCCTACTTTATATCGTAATTATCGTCCTCAGAAATTTAGTGACATTCTCGGACAAAATCATCTAAAGATTACTCTACAAAATGAACTGGCTCAGGCAAAAATTGGGCAAGCCTATCTTTTTTGTGGTCCACGGGCGGTTGGTAAAACAAGTATGGCTCGAGTTTTGGCTCAGGCGGTAAATTGCGAAAAAAGAAAAATTGGCGAATCTGAACCTTGTGGTGAGTGTAGTGCCTGCCGGGCTATTAAGAAAGGCAGCTTTATGGATGTAATGGAAATTGACGCTGCTTCTAATACTGGAGTAGATAATGTTCGTGATAATATTATTTCCTCTGCGCGTTTAGCTCCTAGTAGTGGTAAGATGAAGGTTTATATTATCGATGAAGTGCACATGCTTTCTATCTCTGCTTTTAACGCTTTGTTAAAAATTATTGAAGAACCGCCACAGCACGTCTTATTTATACTTTGTACAACTGAGGTGCATAAAGTGCCGGCTACCATTATTTCTCGTTGTCAACGCTTTGATTTTAAAAGAATTAGTCCAGCGGAGATTATTAAGAAATTAAGTTTTATTGCTTCTCAGGAAAAAATTGAAATTGATGCCGGCGTTTTGGCTGATATTGCGCGTCAATCCGGTGGACATTTACGTGACGCTGAAAGTATCATGGGGCAAATTATGTCACTAGGTGATAAAAAGATTAGCGCTGAAGAAGCGGAATTAGTTTTGCCTCATCATCATAATCAAGAGGCGATTGCTTTGATTGAGGCTTTAGTTAAGAAAAATGTTGGAGCGGCTGTAACTTTAATTAATCAATTGGCTGATAATGGTGTTAATTTTAAGAATTTTATCGCCGAGGTATTATTGATGTTGCGTAAAATTATGTTGCAATCAGCTCAGCCAGGTTTGGCAGAAAAACTTGGTTTAGATTTTGGTGAGCAGGTTGAGATCCAGATTAGTCGTTTATCTTCCGAATTCGGTTTGGAGAATTGTCTACGAGCTCTGCGTCATTTTCTGACTTTGTCTCAAGAGAGAGCCACGGATTCAACTCAATTATCATTAGAAATTACCGTAGTTGAATTATGTTTAATCAAAGAAATAGAGTCCACTCAAAATTTTGATACCCCGATTGCAGTTAGCCCCAAACGCACAAGTGTTGTTACTCCTCCATCTCAGTTAAAAGCAACAATTAGTTCCACTAAAAATGCAGAATTAAAAAGTGAAAAAAGCTCAGAATCATCTATGCCTGTAAATATGGCCGCTAATTTATCAGGAGCTGAAATTGTTGCTCGCTGGCCTGAGGTTCTCATTAAAGTTAAAAAACATAATCACTCTCTGTCTTTTGTATTACAGAATTCTGAGCCGCAGGATTTAGTTGATGGTGTTTTATCGCTGCGTTTTCGTTATAAATTTCACCGCGATCGCATTCTTGATGCTTCAATCCGCACTTTAATGGAACTTAGTTTGGCCGAAGTGTTTGGGGGCAAAGTTTCAATTAATGCTATTTTAGATGAATCAATGTCGGCGGACAAAAGTGTAAATTTTCCAGAGCCAGAAGCTTCGTCTGAAACAGTCTCAGTCCCAAAGTCCGAGACAAGTTCCAAGACCAAAGAAGTAAATGATGGGGTTTTAGGAAATTTGTTGGCCACCTTTGGTGGAGAAGCCGTTTAGGAAACCATTGTTAATATTAATTTGCTATCTAAAAATATGTTAGACATTAAATACATTCGTGAAAATTTAAAGACAGTTAAAACCGCTTTGCTCAAAAGAATGGAGGTGGAGAATTTAGATTTAGAAACCATCATTAAACTTGACGACAAACGTCGTGAACTGATTAAGGGAGTGGAAGCTTTAAAGGCTGAGCGTAATCAAAGTTCTAAATCAAAACCAGATGCCAAGACCATTGCTGCCATGAAATTATTGGGTGAAAAAATAAAAGCAGTTGAGACTGATTTACAGGTTTTGAAAACTGATTTACAGACTAAATTATCCGCTTTGCCTAATATTCCAGCTGATGATGTTGTTGCTGGTGGCAAAGAGAATAATGAAGTGATTTATACCTCCGGCATTAGGCCAGTTTTTGATTTTAAATTTAAAGATCACGTTGCTTTGGCTGAAAATCTAGGTGTGATTGATTATGAACGAGCCGCTAAAATGTCCGGCAGCGGTTTTTGGTGCTATCACGGTATGGGAGCATTGTTAGAGTGGGCTTTATTGTCATATTTTATCACTTATCACAATAGTAATAATTATCAGTTTTTAATTCCGCCATTTTTATTAACGGAAAAATCTGCCTACACTTCTGGACATTTGCCTAAATTTAGAGATGATTTATTTTGGACACAGGATAAGCTTTGTTTGAATGCTACCAGTGAAATGATGTTAGGGAATTATCATCGTGAAGAAATTTTACCTACCGTTAGTCTGCCTTTAAAATATTTTGCTTACTCACCTTGTTTTAGGCGTGAAGCCGGCAGCTACCGTCAAGAAGAGCGGGGAATGGTGCGTGGTCATCAATTTAATAAAATTGAGATGTTTATATTTTGTAAGCCGGAGGAGTCTTGGAATTTTTTTGAAGAATTAGTTAAACATACGGAAGCTTTAGTTGATGGCCTTGGTTTACATTACCAGGTTTCAAAGTTAGCCGCCGGTGATTGTAGTGCCGCTATGGCCAAGACCTGCGACCTAGAGGTTTGGTTGCCAAGTATGGGTATTTATAAAGAAGTGAGCAGTATTTCTAATGCTCTTGATTATCAAGCTCGTCGTGGACAAACAAGATTTAAAAATAAGGAGGGAAAAAATGTATTTGTACACACACTTAATGCTTCCGGTTTAGCTACTAGTCGTTTATTGCCAGCTATTTTAGAACAGAATCAACAGGCTGATGGCTCTGTTAGGATTCCAGAAGTTTTACGTCCTTATATACCGGGTTCCCCAGAGTTTATTTTCCCGGATAATTCTAAGATTTAGATTCATGTTTTACCGATTGACTTTAATTATTTTAGCTTTTTTGCTTTTTGTCCCTCAGCTTGTTCTGGCTGACGAATCTTATCCGCGTCTAGTTAATTATTTTCTTAAGTGGGAATTAAATGAAAGTGAAGCCAGAGAATTGTCAAAATGGGATGTGGTTATTTTAGATATGGAAAATCAGGAAAATAATCCTGAATTGATTCGTTTAATGAGACAATTAAATTCCGATATTAAAATATTAGCCTATATCACTTCTCAGGAAATTATTGATAACGCCAATGATTATAGCGGTGCTTGGCTGAGAAAAGAATTGTCTAGTCAGATAATTAATGAATGGTATTTGAAAGATGAACAGGGAAATAGGGTGGTAAATTGGCCTAATACCTCCATGTTTAATATTAGTGATAAAGTCGACGTTAATTTACAGGGTTATAAGTTAAATGAACTCTTGCCTCATTTTGTGCATGAGAAGCTACAAGTCAGCGGACTTTGGGATGGTGTTTTCTATGATAACATTTGGGGTGACATTGCTTGGGTTGGTAGTGGTAATTTAGATTTTGATAATGATGGTAAACGCGAATCAGCTTTGGTGTCCAATAGTTTATGGGCAGCTGGTACAGCTAAAATGCTTAATTTAACTCGTACTCTCTGTGGTTCTAATTTCATTATTTTAGGTAATGGTCGTATCCATTGGCCTTATCAATCCATTCTTAACGGTAGTATGCTTGAAGCTTTTCCGTCTTCTTGGGAAAATGGTGGTACCTGGTCTGGTTCAATGGAATCTTATAAGAAGTTGCCCACTCTTAACGCTAAGCCTTTAGTGTCAGTTGTTAATGTTTTTGATAAGGACAAAACTAACTACCGCTTGATGCGCTACGGTTTAGCTAGCACTCTACTAGGCGAAGGATATTTTAGTTTTGATTATGATGTTAGTAATCATGGCCAAACTTGGTGGTATGATGAGTATGCCGTGAAATTAGGCACTTCACAGTCAGAACCATATAATTTATTAGATAGTGAAAATGAGACTTGGCAACCAGGATTATGGCGTCGTGATTTTAAAAATGGTGTGGCCATTGTTAATTCCACTAATAAGACACAAACTTTTTTATTTAGTAAAGAAGAGTTTGAAAAAATTAAGGGTACCCAGGATAAAACAGTTAATAATAGTTTAAAAATTAATTATTTAAAAATAGCACCTAATGACGGCATTGTTTTATTAAAAAAAATAACTGCTTGGCAGGGAAGCGGATTTACTAATGGAGGTTTTTTAAGAATTTTTAATGTAAACGGCGAACAAGCTCGTAATGGTTTCTTTTCTTATGTTACTTCTTTGCCTGGTGGTAGCTCAGTCCTTTTTGGCGATTTTTTGAAATCGGGTGAGAATAATTATATTTTTAGTAAAGAGGGGGAGTTAAATCGTCAACGTGCTAGTAAAATTTTGTGGACAGTTCAACCCTTTGCGGTTGGTTATAAAGGCTCAGTCTCTTTAGCTGTGGGTGATATTAATGGAGATGGAAAACCAGAAATTATTGTTGGGGCTGGACCTGGTGGTGGACCACAAGTACGTGCTTTCACTTTTGAGGGTAAGGCAATTTTAAATTTTTTCGCTTATGATAAGAATTTCCGCGGTGGTGTGAATGTAGCAGTTGGTGACATTAATGGCGATGGTAAGGCGGAAATAATTACTGGTGCCGGACCGGGTGGCGGGCCACATGTTCGTTATTTTAATGATCGTGGTGGTGTCTTGGGCGGATTTTTTGCCTATGATGAGAATTTTCGTGGCGGAGTGAATGTGGCTGTCGGCGATATTAATGATGATGGTCGAGCGGAAATAATTACTGGTGCCGGACCGGGTGGAGATCCGCATGTTCGTTATTTTAATTATTGCGGTGGTGTCTTGGGCGGATTCTTTGCCTACGAAAAAGGTTTTCATAATGGTATTAGTGTTGGTTTTTCCAAGGTCAATGGCTCGCCTGAAATTTCTGTTGGTATTAAAGGGTTTTAAATATAAATATATGCATAGAAAAGTTATTCATTGGTGGCATGGTCGCCGCACAAAATTTTACCGTAATAGTCGCTGGCATTTAGTGCTGGATGTTTCTTTAGCGGTGTTAATTATTCTCTTAGTAGGCATCGCTTTGCGTTTGTCATCTTATCATCCACAAATCATGACTGCGCTTAATTTTAGCCATTATTTCAATAGCAGTACCAATGATAATTTAAGTGTTAATGTTAGCACTCAAATTAATGAAAGTTCAGTTGCTGATGGTGATGATATTAACTTAACAATTAGTTATACTAACAATGGCGATGTCAGCTTGGATATTCTAAACATTACTCCCAAATTTACCAGCGCTGCTTTTAAACTCAATGAGTTGGTATTACTCGATAATGATGTCGTTAATAGTCAAATTGAAAATAATGTTTTGGTGCTTAAAGATGTGACCGTTGGTCAAAGTGATGAGATAGCTTTGTTGGTAAAATGGAGCTCTGTTAAAACTGATTTCCCCAGAGAAATTGGCTGGAACTTGCATATTAATGCTTTGCATAATCAGCAAGAAGTGTTAAGTGATAAAATTTTGCCGAGTGTTAAAATTGTGAGTGATTTCAATTTGGAGGCTAATATATATTTTCATAGCCCCCAAGGCGATCAGCTCGGTATTGGCCCTTTACCGCCTATAGTCGGTATCCCAACCACCTATTGGTTGATTATTAAAGCTGATAATTTAGGCAACGAATTAAAAGATTTGGTATTTAGCGCTAATTTACCTAAGGGGGTTGAATTGTCGGGAGAACAGAGTCTATTGGCTGGTAAATTTTCTTATGATGAAGATCGGCGCCGTTTAATCTGGCAGCTGGACAGTCTTGATGTCGCTGGTGGTGACTATATTGCTAATCTTGGACTTGATTTTACGCCAACAGTCGAACAGGTTGGTCACAACGCCATTATTTTAAGTAATCTTCGTTACAATGTTACTGACGTTTGGGCTGACATCAAAATTGCTGGTAATTTAGATAATCTTGATTCTTCATTACCAGCTGACCATCTTAATCACGGCCTTGGTATGATTGAGGCAGAATAAATATAATTTAGATGATTAATTATTTACGCCAATTAGTTAAGCCGAAATATCCTACTTTGAATCGGATTGAAATTAATTCTGAGGCTATTTTTGCTAATCTCAAATTATTGCAATCTTTGCAACCACAAGCAGAACTAATTCCAGTTTTAAAATCTAACGCTTACGGACATGGACTTAAAGAAATCTGTCTTATTTTAAATAAGGCCGAGATAAAGATGATTGCCCTTGATTCATTTCCGGAACTGCAAATCGCCTATCGTTATTTTAAAGGCAAGATTTTACTGATTGGCGAAATGCCGGTTGCTGCTTATGCCTATATTAAATGGTCGCGTACAGAAATTTGTGTTTATAATAGTGCTACTTTAAAAACTTTAGCTGCTTATAATAATCAGGCCTGTATTCATTTGTTTATTAATAGCGGTATGAATAGGGAAGGTATAAAGGATTTGCCTTCGTTTTGGCAAGAACATCTTAGTTGTTGGCCATCTCTTAAAATTAATGGCCTTTGTTCTCACCTCCTAGATGCGGAAAATGATAGTCAATACAATCAAGAACAGAAGCAAGTTTTTTTTCAGGCTCTTGATTTCTTGCAGACAAAAAATATTAATCCTCAGTATGTTCATTTGGCTAATAGTGCTGGTATATTTAGTGTTCAAGATGAGCGCCTAACAGCTTGTCGTCCGGGTTTGGCCGTGTATGGTTATAATCCTTTTGCAGCCGATAGTCTTTATTTTAAACAAGCTGAAGAGTTAAGACCTGCTCTCAGACTAGTTAGTACAGTTGTTTCTTTACAGACACTTGTGCCCGGAGAAGTTGTTTCTTATAACGCTACTTATACTGCCAACAGGGAAGTTCAAGTCGCTGTTATACCCTTTGGTTATTATGAAGGACTTGATCGTCGTTTATCTAATCGGGCTACTTTTAAGATTATTCACAATAATAAAAATATTTTGGCAAAATTAGCCGGACGGGTTTGTATGAACCTAACTTGTTTAGAGGTTGGCGGGGAGGGGCCAGTTGCCATTGGTGATGAGGTAGTTTTATTTTCTGATAATAAAGAGGAGACCAATTCACTGGAAAATTTAGCTAAACTGCAGGAAACGATTGTTTATGAGTTATTAGTTAAAATACAGGCTAATATTAGGAAGTATATTATAAATTGACAAGTAATAAATAAAATGTTGAAAGGGAAGCCAAAACAAAATATTCGGGGAAGAGTCAGGCGTTTAAAATCTGTTAAAAAAGATTACCAGCAAAAAAGCTTAAATAATCCCTTTTTTCGTCGACGACAAAAAAAGAAAAGCCCTGGCCATAAATCTCGTCGCTCATTATTTTTAGTATTAATATTTTTATTATTATTAATCTCAGCTTTATTCTATTTGTTTTTTATATCAAATAATTTTTCACTTCAAAAAATTGAAGTTAATGGCTTAACTCGCAGTAGCGATGAAAGTCTAGTGGCTATGGCATGGACTCAAAGTGAAGAGTCAAAACTAATATTCCTAAAACAAACAAATTTATTTTGTTTTAATATTCATGAGCTGCAAGCGGATTTAAGGGATAATTTTAGTTTTGCTGATTTGAGTATAAAGCAAAAATGGCCACACACTTTAATAATTAACGTTGAAGAGCGCTCTTTGGCTTTTATCTGGCAAGACGGTGACAAATCTTTGTTTAGCGATCGTTACGGCTGTTTAATTCCTGAGGTTTCTCCTGGTCCTGAAGATTTGAAAAAATATCCAATCTTAGTACCAATTGCTAAAGATGATTATATTCTCGATAATAATTGCCTGAATATTAATAATGATTATTATCTAACTTCAATGCTTAGTTTGGATAAAAAAATACGTGTTTATAATAATCTTAATGTTAAGGATTATGTTTTAGAATCTGAATTTAATACGCTAACTATTGATTTGGAAGCGGGACCAAAAGTTTATTTTAATATCAAAAACGATCTTGATAAGCAGGTAAAAAAATTAGTTGTTATTAAGCGTGAAAAACCAGAGGTTGAGTTTAAAATTTTAGAATACATTGATTTACGCTACGGTGATAGGGTATACTTTAAATAGAATAAAATTAGCATGGCAATATATTAATTGTCGTGACTATAAATATATTATATGGAATCAACTTTTAAATTTTTATTGGTTTTAGCAGCATTCTTGTTTGCTTTAATTAGCGTAGGTTTATTTTTACTAATCGTGAAAATAATTTTAATGTTTATACCACAAATTTATCTGCTAGGTCTGATTATTTACTAGGAGTCCAAAGGGGCTATTTTAAGGATTTAAAGCTAATGGGCTTCGTTATGGTTAATGGGTGTATTAATATACATTATGCGAAGTATCAATATGCATAAAATAAGGTCTTTTTGGCCTTTTTTTGTATTTTGAGTCGTTGTTCCCCGGTCTAAATATTTATATTTAAGCCCTGTTTATCCTAAATTAATAAATTATTCCTGAAATTTTAATATATTTTACAACTAATTTTTAAAAGCATCTTTTATTTAGCCGCAATCTGTAATTTATCAGTCAGTTGATGTTTTAGACATTAATATTGATAAATTTTATCTCTAAATTTAAATTAGCAAATTCCCTTTTAAAATTTAAAAAGTTAGCTGTATGATTTATCATCTTTTATTCTAAATTTTAATCAATAAAAGATTGAGTCTATGGTGTTTATTGAAAATTTTGAAATTATTGATTTTTAGCATTTTAGATAAATTATCAGTTGAAGATATTATTATCTCAGTTGGCATTTTTAGTTTTTTACTTCCCTGGCTATGGAAATTGTTGAAATTACTAGCATTGACAAATATATAATTATGTGATTTAATAACTTTAGATCATTAATAATCACCATTAAATTATAAAAAAGATGGAAGATTTAATTTTAGTTTCTATTATCAGCTTTAGCGCTGTGTCATCTATAGTATACCTTATGTTTTTACCTAAGGTGTTAAAGAAGAGTAAGTTTTGTTCAAGGTTAATCCATGGCGCAGGTATATTCATTGTTTCTGTGTTTGTATTAGCTGTAGCCTATTTTTTCTTTCTTTTTATAAAATAAATGACAATCAATACCTTTTCCTCATACCATTAAATGGCGTGGGGATTTTTTTATACAAGTCTTCCCTTTTCATTTCAATTCAGTCCTGGCATCTGCTATAATATAGCTATGTCTGAAGAAAAAGCGATAATTAAATATTTATCTGATTTTCTTGATTATTGTGAAATTGAGAAAGGCTTGTCTAGTAAAACTCAGGAGAATTATAGCCGTTTTTTGCGTAAATTTTTTAAATGGTTGGAAAGTGTAGACTTAAGCGTCCTGAGCCCGAAAAAGCTCACAGCGGACCATATTTGGCGTTATAAGGTCTATTTATCACGTCATCAGGACCCAATTAGCAAGAAGACTTTGAAAAAAAGTACTCAAAACTATTATTTAATTGCTTTACGCTCACTTTTAGAATATTTTGTAGAAAAAGACATAAGTTCCCTGCCGCCTTCAAAGGTAAAGTTATCTAAGGATAAATCAGATAAAGAAATTAAATTTCTTAGTCTAGAGCAATTAAAATTATTATTAGAAGCTCCAGATAAACAAACTATTATTGGTCTGCGTGATCAGGCTCTTTTGGAAACTCTTTTTTCTACTGGTCTACGTGTAGCTGAGCTAGCCGCTCTTAATCGTGATCAATTAAAAATTAAAGATGGAACTACTGATTTAGAAATCAGTGTTGTTGGCAAGGGGGAAAAAATAAGGACTGTCTACTTCTCTGCTCGAGCGATTAAAGCCATTAAGATATATCTTGATCAGCGCAAGGATTTTGATGAAGCTCTATTTATCAACTATCGTCGTGGAGCCGCCAGTAGCACTGATTCCAGGCGCCTAACGGTTAAAAGTTTTGAGGATATCGTAAAGAAGTATGTAAAAATTACTGGTTTGCCAGTCATGGCGACACCACATACTCTACGTCACTCTTTCGCTACTGATTTACTTAATCAGGGAGTTGATTTACGTACTGTGCAAGAATTTTTAGGACACAGTAATATTGCTACCACTCAAATATATACACATGTGACTAATAAGCAGCTGCGTGATATTCATCGTCGTGTACATGAGAATAGAGAGTTATAAAATAATTTTACTTTATATAAAAAATCCACGTTTACAACGTGAATTTTTCTTTAGCCAAGGAATTATCATTTTCAAATAATAATAAATACAATCCATTCTCTGGCACGTGTCTAACCAGGGCGCCGATAAACTCATTAACAGTGAAGCTCAGGCTCTGATTTTCTTTCGTTAATTTATCCCTGTAATTAAATCGTACTAAATCCAGTTCTGTTCTCATGGGTTGTTATTTTTACCTCTGACAGGCATGGTCTTTTAGCATAGTGATCAACATAGGTCACAGCATGGATAGTGTTATCCAATTGTTCTCCAACTCATAAATATCACTCTTTTTACCAAAGTCTGTTTTAAACCTCTTTACAAAATAAAATAGAAGCCCCTGATTTTTAGGATTCTATGTTATTAAAAATAGTTTGAAATTATTTCGATCTTAAAAGACTTAAAATGAATAATTTCCTGAGCGTAGTTGTAATATTAATAATTCTTTGACATTGCAATCTGTATTCTCCGCTCCAATGTGTCTCAATGCATCTTCAAGCTCTTTTTGTTGTTGTTGTATCGGACTTTCCCATTCTCCAAATTCCTCTGTATTCCAATCGCCAGGTTTTTTCGCTGATTTATCTTTCATTAGCTGTTCTGAGGGATTCATAGAATTGATGTTTTCAATATAATTTTTAATATTAGTTGATCTTTCAAAGATTGTTATAGCTTCTTCTTCTGGGGCGTTTCTGATAGAGTTAGTAAGGGTTTTAAATAATTGTAATGTAATTTCATTTTGCTTTTTTGTCGCTTCATCAAAAGACATGTTTTTTGTATTTTCAATCGTAATTTTTTTTTCAGTACTTGCCTTTTCTATAGGCACAGGACCTTTTTCCATTGGATTACTCATATTGTTTTGATTATTAATTATTTTAAAAAATATTATATTTTTCACAATATCATTTACATTTTAACTTATATTGGCATATATTACAATAAATTTTTGGTAGTGTAGTTCTTTGATCGGTTTATATTTCAGAATAACCACTAGTATTACGCTAATATTTGGTATAGAATTAAGGAAAGAGTCATAAAAGTCTATATATAATGACACTTTCCTTAATTCTATACCAAAAATATTTAATTTATCTTTTTAAATTACTTGAAATATAGTCCAGATAAGATAGAGTATATAAATAATGATTAAACTGATGCTGGCGAGGTGACCAATGCGCTATTTCTTGTTTGCTTTTGAATTAATTATTTAGGTAATTGAGAGGATTAATAGGAATTCCATTTTTTCTAACCTCAAAGTGTAAATGGGGGCCGGTTGAAAATGGACCAGAGCCAGGCATACCAGGACCACCACCAGTAGAGCCAATCCTCTGTCCTTTGGTGACATATTGATCAGCTTCAATATTAACTCCGGAAACGTGGCCATAAATGGTAGAAAGGCTGTTATTATGAATAATCATTATATAAGCGTAGGCACTTGAACCATTAAATTTAACTCGAGCCACATAACCATCGGCAGCAGAGTATAGTGGACTGCCCTGTTTGGAGCGAATATCAATACCGGAATGTTCACCGATAATACGGCGAAAAGGATAGTCAGGGTCATGGAAAGTAGCAGTAATATAACGTCCGATGACAGGCCAAGAAATTGTACTATCGCTACCAGTTAAGCGATCTTTACTGTTCTGAGACATTTTATCTCTAACCGTTTTTTCTAAGCTGGATATTTCCGCTTCAGCTTGTTGAGCTTCTTTTTTAGCTCTGACTAATAAATCTTGGTAGGCACTTTCGGATGATTTTGTTTCTTCAAGCAGATTATTTTTAGCT